>Ga0272444_10001120_pt1 | contig 26416 bp, 23 predicted proteins | sample SSMForm13_FD_201033 | JGI IMG/M metagenome (GOLD analysis project Ga0272444, IMG submission 201033) | Marine sediment archaeal communities from Little Sippewissett salt marsh, Falmouth, MA, United States - SSM-Form-13 | ecosystem: Environmental > Aquatic > Marine > Wetlands > Sediment ...
GGCCGCACGGCCGAGGTGGCAATCTTGCCAGAACGAGATCTTTTTTTCGGGGGACCGGCAGGGAGCCTCTTTTTTCAGAAGAAGGATAGATGCCATGATCGTAGGCATACCCAAGGAAATCAAGGCCGATGAGAATCGCGTGGCCATGACACCGGCCGGGGTGGAGGTCATGAAACACCACCGGCATGAAATTTTAATCGAAAAGCAGGCCGGCCAGGCCAGCGGGTTCGAAGATGAAGACTACCGGAGCGCCGGTGCCGAGATCGTGGATTCGCCCGGCGACATATTCGGCCGCGCTGAAATGATCCTGCGTGTCAAGGAGCCACAGCCTTCTGAAATCGCACATCTCCAAGAAGGTCAGATATACTTCTCCTACCTTCACCTGGCGGCATCCGAACAACTCACCCTCAGGCTCCTTGAAACCGGTTCGATCAACATTGCCTACGAAACGATCCAAAAGGACGACGGCACCCTGCCGCTGCTGATGCCGATGAGCGAAGTCGCCGGAGCAATGGCGATTCAGGAGGGGGCCAAGTATTTGGAGATGGCGCAGGGCGGCAACGGGGTTTTACTCGGCGGGGTTCCGGGAGTCGAACCGGCCACGGTGGTTATCATCGGAGGGGGGGTGGTTGGCTCAAACGCCGCCAAAATGGCCTCCGGCTTGGGAGCCAACGTCTACGTGCTCGACATCGATCTGGAGCGGCTGCGGTATCTGAGCGATGTGATGCCCGCAAACTGCTTTATCGGGATGTCCAGTCCGGCCGCCATCCGCGATCTGGTGGTCAAGGCGGACGTTGTGGTGGGCGCTGCGCTGGTGCCCGGCGCCAGAACCCCGGTCCTGGTAAGCCGCGACGCCCTTAAAACCATGAAAAGGGGCTCTGTGGTGGTGGACGTGTCCATAGACCAGGGGGGATGCTTTGAATCCTCCCGGGAGACCACCCACCGCAGGCCGACCTATGTTCTTGATGGCATCGTCCACTACGCCGTCAGCAATATGCCCGGAGCGCTACCCCGCACGGCGTCCCTGGCCCTGACGAATGCCACCCTCCCCTATGTACTTGAAATGGCTGAACAAGGCTGGAAAAAAGCGCTGCGGGAAAACAGCGCCTTTAGACGGGGGGCCAACGTGGTCAAGGGCAAAGTCACGTTCAAAGGCGTGGCCGATGCGCTCAATCTCGAATTCACCCCGATTGAAGACATCATCGGATGAACATCCCTCCCAAAAATCGGGACCGGGTCGGTTCAGGTGTTCGACGCTTCCAGGGCGGAGATCAGGTTGCCGGCCGTTTTTTGGGCATCACCCAAGAGGAGAATGGATTTGGGGTTATCGTAAAGGGGGTTGGGGACCCCTGAATACCCGGGTTGCGTATCGAAGTTGCAGACGATAACGGTCTTGGCCGCGTGCGCCATCAGGATCGGCATGCCGGAAATCGGGGTACCCGGCACATCGATGGCCGCGGGGTTAACCACGTCGCAGGCCCCGAAGATCAGCGCCACGTCGGTTTCTTCAAACATAGGGTTGACGGTGTCCATTTCCAGCAGGTTTTCGTAATCCACCTCGGCCTCGGCCAGAATGACGTTCATGTGGCCGGGCATCCGCCCCGCCACGGGGTGGATGCCGAATTTGACAGCGGCGCCCCGCTTTGCAAGCATCGCCGCCAATGCCGCGACTTTGAATTGCGCCTGGGCCAGGGCCATCCCGTAACCGGGAACGATCACCACCGTTTTGGCGTATAAGAGGGCGTCGCACGCGGCGGCCAGAACATCCCCGGCGGCCACCGCAGCGGGGTGAACAACCATGGGCTTTTCATCTGTCAGGGCCTCCGAAAGGCGGTGGAGGGTTTCCTTGGCATCACCCGTCAGCAGGAGCGTGTGGGGTTTCTCATAGAGCGGGTTCTTGACGCCCGAATAGCCGGGCTGGTCATCGTAATTGCAGCAAGTGACATGTCGCGCTTCATGGGTCAGCAGGATCGGCATGCCCGTGATGGGGGTGCCCGGCACATCGATGGCCGCCGGGTTGACCACGTCGCAGGCCCCGACGACCAGCGCCAGATCGGTGGCCTGGAACTCGGGGTTGATCTCCTCCATCTCCACCAGAAGATCGTAGTCGACCCCGGCTTCGGCCAGCAGCACATTCATGTGTCCGGGCATTCTCCCCGCCACCGGGTGAATCGCGTATCGGACCCGCTTGCCCATCTCGGCCAATTTATTGGCCAAGGCCACCAACTCCCCTTGCGCCTGGGCGAGCGCCATGCCGTAGCCCGGGACAATGATGATTTTTTTGGCATCGCTCAGAACGGCAAGCGCTTGCTCCAGCTTTGAGCCGTCGGCGCGCTGACTGTCGGAAACCGGTGGGTTTGGCAAACCGGCCGCCGCTGGTTCGGTTTGGCTTTGGGCAACGATTTTCGGTTGACGGCTGTCGGGAACGAATATTCGCAAAAGATTGCGATTCATCGCCCGGCACATCAGGTGGGTGAGGATCGAGCCGGAAGCCGCCACGGTGGCGCCGAAGGCGATCAGCAGCTGATTTCCGATTACCATCCCGCAGAGCGCCGCCGCCAACCCCGTGTTGGCGTTTAAAAATGAAATCAAGACCGGCATGTCCGCGCCGCCGATGCGAATCGAAAACAGTACCCCAAAGACGGCCGCAAGTACGATCTGGAAAATCAGCAGGTACAATCTGACCACAAGCGGCACATTGAGCGACCACAGGCCGATGGCCGCCATGGCGACCAGCGTGGCGAGCACCAGCGCGCCGTGAGCGGGCAGCACCTGGGGGGGCTGCCGCATCTTACCCGCCAGTTTGGCCGCTGCCACCATGCTGCCGCTGAAGGTCAGGGCACCGATGGCCAATCCCAGGACCCCCGAAAATTCGTTCACAAATTCCAGTGAATCGGCCCGGCGCATCAGTTCCACCAGTGACACCAAAACGGCCGCCATGCCGCCGGCGCCATTTTGCACTGCCACCATGGCGGGAATCTGAATCATGCTGACCGCCCTGGCCACGGCATATCCGCCTGCGCTGCCGATCAGCAGCGAGATCACCACCGTTGCCGGGTCGACAACTCCGCTGCGCCACAAAACCAGGACAAATGCGCACAACAGCGCAAATGCCGCCGTCAGGTTGCCGAATTTGGCGCCACGGGGGGTCCGAAATTGCCAGATCCCGATAGCCAGAAAGGCGATCACCACCAGGTCCAGAACCAGATCGAGGACGTAACGGGTCTCGGTCATCGGGTCTCGGTCTCGGCCTCTTTTTCTTTGAAGAGCCTGAGCATGCGATCCGTAATGGCAAACCCGCCGACGACATTGAAGGCCGCGGCCACAATGGCGAGGCCGGCAAGAATCCTTTCAACCGCGGTCGTCGGAACCGAAAACAGAATCAGGGCGCCCAGCAGGGTAACGGCGGAAACAGCATTCGTCATGGACATCAAGGGGGTGTGCAGGAGGGTTGGAACGCGGGAGATCAGGACATAGGCGACAAAAAAGTAGAAAAGAAAAACCCCGCTCAACAACAAAAGATTTTCCATACAAAGCCTCCCGACAGGCATCACTGCACGTAATGAAACCCCATCGCCTTGAGGGCGCCTTCAAAAACAATTTTGCCCTGGTAGGTCACAAGGGATTCCTTGGCGATTTCGTCATCCAAATCGAGGGTGCCCACCCCGTTTTTGAAAAGATTGGCCACATAGTGGTACATGTTGTTGGCGTACAACCAACTGGCATGGACGGCCATTCTGCCCGGAATATTCTGGATGCCGCAAATGTGGACGCCTTCTTTTTGAACAAACTCCCCAGGCTCCGTGGCCGCACAGTTGCCCCCCTGATCGATGGCGATATCCATGATCACCGCATCCCGCTTCATCACCCGCACCATTTCCGCGGTGATCAGAATCGGGGCGACCTCACCTGGCACCAGGGCGCTGAGGACCACAACGTCAGCCTCCTCTAGCAAGGGCTTCATCACATTGCGCTCGATTTCCAGCCATTCGGCTTCCAGGGACTTTGCATACCCGCCTTTGCCCACCGCCAGTTCTTGGGGAATATCGAATGGCGCCACTTTGGCCCCCAGACTTTCGGCCTGGGTGCAGGCTTCTTTGCGAATATCCAGGGCCTTGACGACCCCTCCCAACCGTTTGGCGGTGGCAATCGCCTGAAGGCCGACAACCCCCGCGCCGACGACCAAGAATTGGGCCGGCTTGACGGTGCCGATGGCGGTGGTGATCATGGGCACGAACTTGGGCAGGCGATTGGCGGCCACCAGCACAGCCTTGTAGCCGGTGACGGTGCTCATCGAAGACAAGGCATCCATTCTCTGGGCCCTGGGAATGCGCGGAATGCCGTCCATGGTGAAGGCGGTGATGTTCTTATCCCGCAGCACGCGGACCATGTCGTGATTACCATGCGCTGCCGGGTGCAGAAAGGTGATCAGAATACTGCCGTCTTTGAGCATCCGGGCTTCGTGCCGATCAATGGCATCGTTGAAGACCGGTTGTTTGACTTTTAAGATGATGTCCGAATCGGAAAAAAGTTTTTGAACATTGGAGATTATGACCGCCCCCGCATTTTGGTATTCTTCATCGCTTCTTCCGACGCCCTCCCCCGCTGCGGATTCGACCGCCACGCTGAAACCCATCTGGATATACTTCAGGACCGTCTCGGGGGTGGCGGCGACTCTTTTTTCTTCCGGCAGTATTTCTCTGGGTATTCCGATTCGCATGGTGCCTCCTTTCCTCAAGCTTCCAGCCCAGATTTGAAGAAAGGCGCTGGTGTGGTCGCGTTATTTTCCAAAAACCATGTTCTCGGTTTTTTCCGGAGGCGAAAATCGCCCCCACCGGCAACACCATCATCAAACTGTTCGCAGTGCAAAATCGGAATACCCTCCCGAAGGCTGTTTCTCAGAGATAGACAAGCCCAGCGATGATTGCAGGTACAGCATAAACCAAAATTTCTAATCGTATTGGTCATCATGCTAGTGTTCCTTTTTTGATATCAAGAGCAGGCGTTTGACTTCACCCTGAAGCCGCTCAGGCCAACGCCTGGTTGCATTCTTGGAGGGCTTTTTCAAAAATCGGCGGCTGGGGTGTTTTGCAAAGCTTTTCAATTATTTTTCGACTTTTCAGATTCAACTCCGGCCGCACCTCGCTTTCACCGTTTTTTAAAAATTGCATCAGGGCGCCGCTCGCCATAATTCTTGCCTCGTAGTAGGTGTTGTCATCTGCGAGGATGCTGAGAACTTGTCCAATCAGTTCATCGGTCGGTGCTTCAATTTGATCCAAGCGCTTCAGGACTTCCTCCCGAAGGCGCCAGTTGCCCTTGTAGTTCAGTATCCGCACCAAACCGCGCTGGCATTCCGTCAAACGGCCGTTTCGTGACAGCTCATCGAGAAGTTCGAGGGCCTCTCCCCAGTCCTGAAGATTTCCAAAAGGATCATCCGACATGACAAATCTCCTCTCCGGTCTGCTCAATTGCATCCGCGAATCACCCGCTGTCCGCGAAAGCTCGGTTTCAAAGGCTTTCCTCTTTGAGATAGCGGCGATAACTCTTCAACTGGGCCGCTGTGTAGCGCTGGGTGCAGCGCTCCTCTGCGGGGTCAACGTCATCCAAAGGCTCAAACAGATGCTGCTCAAGTTGTTTGACCCTTCCCTCGGGGGTGATCACCATGAAATCGGTTTCCCGGGCATCATTCTCGTCGAGAACGATAAAAAATTTACCGGAAGCTTTGTTTTTCACCAGTCTCATCGAAAGCACCTCCAGAGATGCGATTATTTCAGGTTATACACCGATGACCGGATTCGGCGTCTTTTGCGGTTTTGCCGCAGATTTACAGCAAAAAAAATACCACCCTGCCCAATAAGGTGATAACCAATTGAAAATAAATGAAATTTTTTGTTTTTGAACAAAATCCACAGCCTGACCGCTGGGAATTAAGCGCCCGCCTTTGAGTGGCAGTTTAACTTCCAACCATCTAAATTAATTACTTTTTGAGGATATGGGCGTTTTCGCCCCGATAGGGGCGGTTCAGGCACTCATGGGGCGGTTATTTTGCGGAAAAGGGCGCGGCGGGATATGCCCAGTAATCTGGCGGCTTTGGTGCGGTTCCCGCCTGCTTCTCGAAGAGCTCGTAAAATCAAGGACTTTTCCAGCTGCTGGACGGCTTCGCGCAGATCGAGGGCGGCTGTGATGGGGGCCGTTGAAGGCTGTTGGCCCGGGGAGAGAAACTCAAGCTGGCCGAGGGTGGCGTAACGCTGCAGGACGTTGCGCAGCTCGCGGACATTGCCGGGCCAGTCGTAGTCCATCAAGGCGTCCATGATGGGTCCGGCGATCCTGATGGAATCAGCGGGCGGCCGCATCTTGCGCAAAAAATGCTCCACCAGCAGGGGGATGTCCTGGCGCCGCTCGCGCAAGGGGGGCAGCTGGATCTGGATCACCTGGATCCGGTAGAAAAAATCATCGCGCATCTCGCCTTTGACAACCCTGTCGGCCAGTGGGGCATTTGAGGCCGATATGATGCGGAAATCGGACAAAATGGCCTCCGTTCCGCCTACCGGCCGATAGCCGCCGCCCTCGATCGCCCGCAGGAGCTTGGCTTGCATACCGGGGGTCAGATCCCCGACCTCATCGAGAAACAGGGTTCCGCCCGCGGCCATATCCAGGTAACCCGGGGAATCGGCGTGGGCGCTTGAAAAGGCCCCCTTGCGATGGCCGAAAAATTCGCGTTCGAAAAGGGTCTCCTGGATGGCCCCGCAATTGACCGCCACAAAGCGCGCCTTTTTGCGGTGGCTGTGGTCGTGGATCGCACGGGCCACAAGCTCTTTGCCGGTCCCGGATTCGCCGAAAATCGCGACACTGGCATCGGTTGCGGCCGCTTTCAGAATCAGCTCGTAGACCGTTTGCATGGCTGCCGAGCGGCCCAGGATTTCTCCAAGCCGGTAGCGATCGCTCAACGAGGCGCGCAACACCCGGTTTTCGCGGTCCAACAGGTCGGCCATCTTCTCTGCGGCCACCTGCTGCTCCTTGATCTCGGTGATGTCTTTGAACGTGGAGAGCAGTGCCGGCAGGCCTTTCAGGGTGATGGGGCTGTGGCAGACCTGAATCCAGCAGGTGGCGCCATCCCGGGCCAAGCGGTGCACGTTCTCCACCCGGGTCGTGGGGTCATCTGCCGCAGAGCCGGCGTACAGGCGGGCAATGTCATCGGCTGCACCGACTGCCGGGGCGCTCACCAGCCCACCGATCAGGGCCTCCGCCAGCGGGACGTTGAACATCCCGCAAAATGCCGGGTTGACATAGCGGAAGCGCCCATCCTGAACCAGCGCGACCCCTTCGGCGACCTGCTCGGTGAGCACCCTGTAGCGGGCTTCGCTTTCTTTCAGGGCTTCTTCTGAGCGCTTCAGCCAGAGTACTTTACTCAAGCGCTCCCCGATGGCCCTGAGCAGCCTTTGCTCCTCCTCCAGAAACGGCCCCGCAGGGTTTTCAGGAGGCGACTCAAGGTAGAAAACATCCACTCCCCCGACGGGCTCGTCGTTGAGTATGATCGTCGTACTTTGACGCCACGGGGTGGCCTTGAAATTTCGGGAGGTGTATTCCTGGCCGTCCAGAAGGATGCGCGCACAGGCGTTTTGGGGATACTGCCAGGCCGCCGGTATCAGTTCAACGGCCCGCTGCATGATCCAGGAAAGGGATACCCCGTGATTTTCCAGCAGATTTGAGATGCCGTAAAGGCAATTGAGCTCTTTGATGCGCTCGGCAAGCGGATGGGAGGCCGCAAAAACGGACGCAGCGCAGTCGGCGCCTGCATCCGGCGGAATTTCCGGCTGCGATCGCTGCGGCAATGAAATCTCCTGGGTGTCTTTGGCATCCATACTCGCACCGGGGCTCTTCGACGCGCATACCTGCTGCCGCCGACCCCGAAAATTCAGCCATGGCCGCTGCGGCGTCTTTCAAGCCAAGGGGCGCCCGGGGTGTTCACGGCGTGTATCGCCCCCCGAAAGAGGTCTACAGGCCCTTTTTTTCCAGCCACCGGAAGAGCAACAGTGCCCCTGCGATGAACACCGGGATGATCAACCAGTGGCTGATGCCCAGAACCTGGGGCAGGGTGATGCGCCCAAAATCCCCCCAGGTGTAAACCGTTTGCTTCAACGCGGGGTAGGCTTCGGCAAACAGGCCGGCCCCCACGATCATCCCCAAAATCCCCCAGACCGCATCCCAGCGGCCTTCGCCCAGGGCGCCCATGGAGGTTCCCGGGCAATATCCTAAAAGGCCCCAGCCGATGCCGAACACAAGGCCGCCGATGATGACGGGCCCCGAGACCGTGGCCTTGATGGAGAGCTTGGCAAGACCCAGGTCATGGAGAAGATAAACCCCCACCATCCCGACCATCACACTGGAGAGCATGAATTTGACGATGGTCATGTCCAGCAGACGCAGGGCGCCGAGTTGTTTATCATAGCGCAGAACACGCCCCTTCTGGAGCAAAAAACCAAAGAGCAGACCGGTCACCAGCCCGTAGACAAGCATCTTCATCGGTCACCTCCACCATAGAGGATGCGGGCCACGACCATCCCGCCGATAAAAAAGCAGACCAAGGCGATAAAGCCACTGACAGCCAGTTGAAGCGAACCGCTCAACCCGTGCCCGCTCGGTCAGCCATCGGCCAGGCGCGCCCCGAACATCGCCACCACGCCGCCCACAAAGGCCACGAGAGCACGCCCGGCGGTGCTGCCGCGGCCAAAGCGCGCAGCCCACATATCGGGAACGGCCTGCAGCTTGAATGCGCCCGAGGTGACCGCCGCGATGGCCGACCCGAGCAAAATACCCACCATGAACATCCACTGCCAGTCGATTTTGGGAACGGTCTTGACGAAATAGGCCATCTGGGCCACCCGCTCCGGTCCGAAAAGCTGCTCGATCATCCCGGCGGTGCGCACGAAGGAGGTCGACGCGCCCAAAAATTTCCCGGCGAACCAGACCGACAACACGCCCACCACACCGCTCAATGCCCCTGCCAGATAGGGGCTCCAGCCGCCATCCCGCTGCTTCATCTCGTGGCCTCCTTTCGTTTGGTCAAAACGTTGCCGGCATATTGTTTGGCCCCCTGGCCCCCAACCGGCGGTGCCCCAAGAGCTTGGCTCGCCGGATATGATGAGCCCGCGCCTTCAGGGGCCTTGATTGGCCGCGCTTAAAAACCTGGAACACGCTTTGTTTGCGAAGAAAAAGGCTTACCGAGCCGGCTGCCAAAACCAAAATGAGGAAATCTACTAAGGTTATTTTACGACTCACAGGCTGGCTTGCCAAGCAAAATCCGACCGCTGGGCGGCTTTTCAAATCCAAATAGCGGATTCCCAGCCATTGGGGCTTCCATTTCGCCCGGAAGGACCTATGTTTGGATACGCGCTTAAGCGGGGAGGCAGCGCTCGGCCAAAAACAAAAACGGGCCAGGCTGGTCACCTGACCCGTTGGGTTTGTTTGGTGCCGAAGGGGAGACTCGAACTCCCACCGACGTACGTCGACTAGACCCTGAACCTAGCGCGTCTACCAGTTCCGCCACTTCGGCACGCGGGCGGCCGCCAAAACAAGGATTGATTTGGCGGTTAAGGTGTCTTATATATTTTTTTTTGGTTTTCCTGTCAAGCGCTAAAATCCACCTGGATCCGACCCATCATGCACCTTATAGAAGATCTTGAAAAAATTAAGGAACCTTTAAAAAACGCCGTGATTACGATCGGCAATTTCGACGGCGTGCATATCGGCCATCAGGCCCTGTTTCATGCGGTGATCGAAAAGGCCGACGCCATCGGCGGCACCTCGGTGGCCATGACTTTCGAGCCCCACCCCATCCGGGTGCTGAAACCCAACGGCCACCCTCCGCTGATCACGCTTTACCGGCAGAAGGTCGAGCTGATCGCCAGCACGGGCATCGACGTTCTTTTCGGCGTGCCTTTCACCCTGGAGTTCGCCGCCATCCCGGCCCGCCAGTTCGTCGAGGACCTGTTGGTAAAACGCATCGGCATGCGGGCCATCGTGGTCGGCAAGGACTATACCTTCGGCCGGGGCCGAAAGGGGAACCTGGCCATGCTTCAGGAACTCGGGCAAGCGCTGGGCTTCGAGGTCCTCGTCATGGACTGGATCGAAATGAACCACACGCTCCAGGGGCGCATCAGCAGCACCCGCATCCGCAAGTTGGTCATGGCCGGCAAGGTCGCCAAGGCCCGCTTCCTGCTGGGACGCCATTACCAGATCCGCGGCACCGTGGCCACCGGACGCGACCGCGGCGGCAAGCTGCTGGGCTGCCCGACGGCCAATATCAACCTCTACGATGAGCTCTGCCCCCAGACCGGCGTCTACGCCGTGACCGTCGAATGCCTGGGCGAGAAGTTCAAGGGCGTGGCCAACATCGGCTACAGCCCGACCTTCGACGACCACCTGTTCACCGTGGAGGTCCACCTCCTGGATTTCAGCGGCAACCTCTACGGCGAGGAGATCCGGGTGAACTTCATCGAGCGCATCCGGGACGAAAAAAAGTTCAACAGCATCGCCGAGCTCTCGGCCCAGATCCGGCAGGATGTCCAGACGGCGCGCGGCCTGCTTAACCTCTAGCGGCCGCGTCGGTCCGCCGACGGGCGGCCGCCGCCAATCCCCAAGGTAAGTACCATGTCCACACCACTCCAAATATTGACCTATCCCGAAAAGTTTCTGCTCAAGCCCACCCAGCCGGTCAAAAACATCAACGGTGACCTGCAGCAGCAGATCGACCGCATGGCCGAGACCATGTACGCGGCGCCGGGGATCGGCCTGGCCGCGATCCAGGTTGGCATCGACCAGAGTTTTCTGATCTACGACATCGCAGCCCAAGAGGGCGAACGCGCCCTGCAGGTTCTCATCAACCCGCGGATCGTAAACAAGGAGGGGGAGGTCCTGTCGGAAAACGAGGGCTGTCTCAGCGTGCCCGATTTCCGGGCGGATGTTTTGCGCGCCCGCACGGTCTTCGTCAAAGGTTACGACCGGGAGGGCAATGAGCTCGAAATCGAGGCCTCCGGGTTTCAGGCCATCGTCCTGCAGCACGAGATCGATCATCTGGAAGGCACGCTCTTTATCGAGCACATCAGCTCCCTCAAACGGCAGCTGTACAAGCGCCGCATCAAAAAACAGATGAAGCTGACCTGACGTGAAAAAGCCCCTTGACATCATCTTCATGGGGACCCCGGCGTTTGCCGTACCGTCCCTGGAGGCCCTGGCCGCCGCCGGTCACCGGGTGCTGGCGGCGGTGACCCAGCCGGACCGCCCGGTGGGTCGCGGCCGCCAGCTGACTCCGCCCCCGGTCAAGCACAGCGCCCAGCGGCTGGGCATCCCGGTGCTGCAGCCCGAAAAAATCCGCACCGAAGCGTTCGCCCGCGAAATGGCCGCGCTGGCGCCGGACGTCCTGGTGGTGGTGGCCTTCGGCCGAATTCTGCCGGCCGCGCTGCTCAACCTGCCGCGTTTGGGGGCGGTCAACATCCACGGCTCGCTCCTGCCTCGCTACCGGGGGCCGGCCCCGATCCAGTGGGCGCTGATCAACGGGGACGCCGTCACCGGGGTGACCGCGATGCTGATGGACGAGGGTCTAGACACCGGCCCCACCCTCTGCGCGCGGGAGGTGGCGATCCGCCCGGAGGACACCTCGGCAACCCTTCACGACCGGCTGTCGATGGCCGGCGCCGAACTATTGATCACGGCCCTGGAGGGCCTGGCCAGCGGCACCCTGACCCCGCTGGTCCAGGACGACCGGCAGGCCACCTATGCCCCACTGCTCGCCAAGAAAGACGGTCGGATTGCCTGGCAAAAGCCCGCCCGGGAATTGGCCTGCTTCATTCGGGGGATGACCCCCTGGCCCGGTGCCTACACCTTTCATGGCGACCGGCGCCTCAAAATTTTCAGGGCTCAGCCCTTGGCGGCCGCAACCGACGAGACCCCGGGCCGTGTCCTTCCGGGATTCGAGGACGAGCTGCGGGTGGCAACCGGCGACGGGGTGCTGTCGATCCTGGAGATTCAGGGGGAATCCGGCAAGCGCCTCGCGATCCGGGATTTTCTGCGGGGCCACCACCTGCCGCCGGGCACCCTTCTCGCCTGACCGGCCCGACGCCCTTTACCCTCTGACCCCCGGGACCTCGTCCCCCCAAGGGCCCGCCGATGTCAAACGACCCCCGCCAGACCGCACTGTGGACGCTGAACGCCCTGGAGGGCGCGACCACGACCCTCGACCGGATCATGGCAGCGGCCTTCGAGGCCGCGCCGCAGCTCGACCGCCGCGACCGGGCCCTGGCCAATGCCCTGGTCTACGGGGTCCAGCGCTGGCGCGGGCGACTGGACTGGATCATCGCCCACTTTTCCAGGACCCCCCTGGGGCGCATGGACCCGCCGATCCGCAACATCCTGCGCCTGGGTCTGTTTCAAATCGCCTTCATGGAGCGCATCCCGGTTTCCGCCGCGGTCAACACCGCCGTCGAACTGGCCAAACAGACCGCCGCCCCCTGGGCGGCACGGTTTGTCAACGGTGTGCTGCGAAACGCCGCCCGCGGCCTGGAGAACGTGCCCTTCCCGGAGCTTTCAGGCGACCCGGTGGGCGCCATCGCCGCCACCCGAGCCTTTCCCCGCTGGCTGGTCGAACGCTGGCTGCGGCGCTTCGGGGTGCAGGAAACCCTGGCCCTGTGCGATGCCGCCAACGCGATCCCACCCATCACCCTGCGCACCAACACCCTCAAGACCTCCCGCGCCGCGCTGCTGGCGGCCCTGCAGTCCGCGGCCGAGGCGCCCCAGCCGACCCTCTACGCCCCCGAGGGCATTCGCTGCGCCCGGCTCAGGGAGGCGCTGACCGAGCTGCCTCCCTTTCAGCAGGGCTGGTGTCAGGTCCAGGACGAGGCCGCCCAGTTGGTGACCCATTTGCTGGACCCCCGGCCGGGGGAGCGGGTGCTGGACGCCTGCGCCGGCCGGGGCGGCAAAACCGGCCACATCGCCCAGCGGCTGCGGAACCGCGGCCTCCTCGTGGCCCTGGACAACGACAATCTGCGGCTGGCGGAGCTCGCAGGAGAACTCCAGCGGCTGGGGGTCGGCTGTGCCGAAATTGTCCCCCACGACCTCTCCCAGCCGCCCAAAAACCTCACCTCCCGGTCATTTGACCGCGTCCTGCTGGATGCCCCCTGCTCGGGCCTCGGGGTGCTGCGGCGCAACCCGGACACCAAATGGGCCGCCGAGCGCGCCGACCTGGGCCGCTTCGGCGAGCGCCAGCTGGGCTTTCTGAAAAACCTGGCGCCCCTGGTCAGGACCGGCGGCCGGCTGGTGTACGCGGTCTGCAGTCTGGAGCCCGAGGAGACCGACGCGGTGGTCGCAGCATTTCTGGATGCCGTCCCCGGCTTCGACCTGGCACGCTCCGCGGCGGACGGTCCCCTGGCGGCCGCCGGTCTGGTGGACGCCGCGGGGGCGCTGCGCACCCTGCCCCACCGCCACCACATGGACGGGTTCTTCGCCGTCGGCCTGAGGCGCCGGCGATGATGCCGCGGGTGCTCAAGTTCCTGGCCCTCACCGGGTTCTTTGTCGGCCTGGCGGGCGCCGGCGCCTATCTGGGCCTGACCCTCGTCATCCGCAGCCAGGACACGGTGGTGATCCCCGACTTGGTCGGCCGGCACGTGGTCTACGCCCTGGAGATTTTAAGCGACTTGGGTCTCAACACCCGCGTCAAGGGCTCCGAATTCAGCCCCGACGCCCCCAAGCACAGCATAATCTTCCAGGAGCCCCCGGCGGGGGCCGAGATCAAAAAGGGGCGCGACGTCCGCCTGATCATTTCCAAGGGCCCGGAAACCCTGGTGATGCCCAACCTCACGGGCCTTTCCAGCCAGCAGGCACGACTGATTCTGGAGGAAAACGGGCTCTGCCTGGGTCATCTCAGCTTGGTCTTCGATCCGCGTATGTTCGCCGATGGCGTCCTGGCCCAGGTGCCCGCCCCCGGCCGCACCGTCCACCACGACCGCTGCGCCGATCTGCTGGTCAGCGCCGGCCCCCGGCCGGCGGCGTATGCGATGCCGGATCTGACCGGACTGGGTCTGGACGATGCGATTCTGCTCTGCGAGCGCACCCATCTCAGCTCCGGAAGGGTGTCGGTGCGCTACGACCCCGACCAACCCCTCAACGTCGTGATCGACCAGAATCCGGCCAAGGGCTCGCGGGTGACCGCCGGCACCAGCGTCGCTCTGGTTATCAACCGCCGCAGGTCCCCGGTGGACCCTACGGATGCAGCGGAAACCGCCGAGGGGCGCCTTTTTCGCTTTCGTCTGCCCGAGGGCTTTCTCAAGCGACGGGTGCGCGTCCACGCCAGCCTCTACGGGATCGGCACGGACCTGGTGAACGACTATTTCCGGCCGGGCGAGGAAATCTGGCTCCTGGTGCCCGCCGAAGCCTACCCCAGCCTGGTGGTCTACCTGGATGAAGAGCCCGTCAAGGCCCGCCCGCTTGAGGACTGAAACCGACAGCCCGCGCTTGCTTTTTGGGCGCCGCAGGTGTTAACTGCCCCAACCGCGCGGCCGCAGCCCGAAGGCCGCGCCATCAAGATTTAGAGGAGATTGCCGCATGAAACTGATCGCCCCCTCGATCCTATCCGCCGATTTCAGCCGGTTGGGCGAGGAGATTCGCGCTGTTGAAGCCGCCGGCGCCGACTGGATTCACATCGACGTCATGGACGGCCATTTCGTGCCCAACATCACCATGGGTCCCCTTGTGGTGGCGGCGGTGCGGCGGGTGACCCAGCTGCCCCTGGACGTCCACCTGATGATCGACGCCCCGGAGCGCTACATCACCGACTTCGCCCGCGCCGGGGCCGACTTGATCGCCGTGCAGGTCGAGGCCTGCGTCCACCTCCACCGCAGCATCCAGCTCATCCGCGAGGCGGGCGTCAAGGCCGGCGTGGTCCTCAACCCGGCCACGCCCCTGACGGCGTTGGAATGGGTCCTGGAGGCGGTCGACGTCGTCCTGGTGATGAGCGTCAACCCCGGCTTCGGCGGGCAGCAGTTCATCCAATCCAGCCTGGAAAAAATCACCCGGCTGCGGAGGATGATCCAGTCCCGCGGGCTTTCGACCCTCATCCAGGTGGACGGCGGCGTCAACGCCGGCACCATCGCCGCGGTTGCCGCCGCCGGCGCCGATGTGTTCGTCGCCGGCTCGGCGATCTTCGGCAGTCCGGACTACGCGGCCACCATCGCCGAGCTGCGGCACCTGATGGGCCCGTAGACCCCGGCGGCCGCCGGGGGTTGTGCTTGACAGGCTGAGCCGTTTTTCATATTCTTTTCGAGCGGATGCCGGAATTCACCGCCGCCGCACCCATCCGGCGCCGACGGCGGCCGACGCCACCGGGAGGAGGTTTTATGGCGCGCCTCAAGGACCTGCTGGGCAAGACGGAGTTCCATATTTTTCTTTTCTGCCTTTTTTTCCTGCTCTTCAACTGGCCCCTGCTGACCATACTAGAGAAGACCCGGCCGCCGGTCGGTTTTCTCTACCTCTACCTGACATGGTCCGCCCTGGTGGTGGTCCTGGCGCTGATCGCCCGCCACTGCCGGCGGTCGCCCGCCGACCGCGACCCCCCACCGGTGCCGAGGCGATAGCCATGTTCGATCCGCTGGTCGCCATGCTCGTATTTCTGCTCTACGCCGGGGCCCTTTTCCTGGTGGCCCTGTGGGCCGAGCGCTGCGCCAGAGCCGGAAGAAGTCCCGCCAACAACCCCTGGGTCTACGCCCTCTCGCTGGCGGTCTACTGCACCGCCTGGACCTACTATGGCAGCGTCGGCATCGCTGCCTCTTCGGGGCTGCTCTTTCTCACGGTCTACCTGGGGCCCACCCTGGGCATCATCCTCTGGTGGAAGGTGCTGCGGCGGATGGCGCTGATCAAATCCCATCACCACATCACCAGCATCGCCGACTTCATTTCGGCCCGCTACGACAAATCCGAAACCCTGGCCGCGCTGGCCACCCTGCTGGCCCTGTTTGCGACCATCCCCTACGTTTCGCTGCAGCTCAAGGCGATCATCAGCACCTTTGCCCTGATCACCGCCCCGGGCCAGGGATTTTCCGCCTGGATCGGCGGCCACGTGGGCCCCATCGTGGTGGCGCTGATGATCCTCTTTACCATCATTTTCGGGGTTCGGCGGCTGGACCCCACCGAGCGCCACGACGGGATGGTGATGGCCCTGGCGGTGGAATGCGGCGTCAAACTGGCAAGCCTCCTGGTGGCGGGGGTTTTCGTGACCTATTTTCTTTACGACGGCTTCGGTGACCTTTTCCAGCGGCTGGCGGACAGCCCCCATCACAGCCTGTTCGCCCTCAGCGGCCGCGCCGCCTCGCCCTACCTGTTGTGGGCCACCTACCTCGTGCTGGCCATGTCCGCCAGCCTGTTTCTGCCCCGCCAATTTCACGTGGCGGTGGTGGAAAACCCAAACCCGGATTTTATCTCCTCGGCGATGTGGATCTTTCCGGTCTACATGCTGCTGATCAACCTCTTTGTCCTGCCGATTGCCGCCGCGGGCTTGCTGCAGGGCCTGCCGGCCATGGGGGCCGACACCTTCGTTCTGGATCTGCCACGCGATCACGGCAAACCTTGGATGGTGATGCTGGTCTTTATCGGCGGTTTTTCGGCCGCCACCGGCATGATCATGATCAGTTCGGTCACCCTCTCCACCATGCTCACCAACCACCTGCTGCTGCCGCTGGTCCGCTGGGTGCCATGGCTGGGCTTTTTGCGACGCCACCTGCTGCGCTGCAAGTGGACGGCCGTAGCGCTGGTGCTGATCCTGAGCCACGGCTTCGAGCGTTTGATCGGCCAAACCTTCATGCTGGCCAATATCGGCATGATCTCCTTTGCGGCGGTCTTCCAGTTCGCCCCGGCCATCGTGGGCGGCATGTTCTGGCGTCAGGCCAACAAATGGGGCGCCCTGGCCGGGCTGAGCGCGGGGTTCGCGACCTGGCTCTACACTCTGCTGCTGCCGGCCCTGATCCGGGTCGGCTGGTTTTCGCCCGGCATTCTGGAAAACGGGCCATGGGGGCTTGCGGCCCTCAACCCCGAGAGTCTCTTCGGCCTGGGGGGACTGCCGGCGCTCTCCCACACGCTTTTCTGGTCCATCCTTTTCAATCTCGGGGCCTACGTGCTGGTGTCGCTCTGGCGCGAGCAGGACCCCAGCGAAAAGCGGCTGGCGCTGGCCTTTACCGGCGAAGGCCCGGACGCGGGCCTGCCCCCTGACCGGGAGCGCCACACAGCCAGCATCGACCTGGCGGCCAAACGCCTGGAAATCGAAAAGGTCCTCCAGCGCTACATGGAGGAAACCGAAGCCCAATCGATTCTCGCCCGCTGCCTGGCGGCCTGCCGCCTGGAAGGGCAAGCGCAGATCACCATCATCGATCTGATCAAGCTCCACAGCGAGGTGGAAAAATCCCTGGCCGGCGCCATCGGCGCCCCCGCCGCCCACAAGGCCCTCACCAGCTCGGCGGTCTTCACGCCCCAGGAGTCCCTGGAACTCAGCGAGGTATACACCGAAGTTCTCGCCAGCCTGCGCATCTCCCCCGAGGAGCTCTACGCCAAGCTCGATTATTACCGCGAAAAGGAAGCCCTGCTGACCAGTCACGCCGCCGAGCTTCAGGAGTACAGCAAGGCGCTTGAGTTGCGCATCCTCGAGCAGGAAAAAACCGAGGCGGCCCTGGCGGAAAGCGAAGCCAAATACCGCAGCATATTCGAAAACGCCCCCGAAGGCATATTCCAGGTGACCCCCGACGGACAGATGATCAGCGCCAGCCCCGCGATGGCGACGATCCTTGGCTACGGCTCGCCCGCCGAGCTGATCGACGCCCTGGAAAGGCTGGGCAAAGCGGTCTACGTCACCCCCGCCGACCATGAGACCCTGATGGCGCGCCTGACCAGCGAAGGCGTCGTCACCGACTTCGAGTGTCAGCTCAGGCGCCGGGACGGCAGCCCCGTCTGGACCGCCATCCGGGCGCGGGCGGTGCGCGCCGCTGACGGCGGCCTTCTGCTGATCGAGGGATTTCTGCAGGACATCTCCCTGCGCAAGCGCTCCGAGGCCGCCCTGCAGGAGGCATACCGCGACATGGAGCAGCGAGTGGCCGACCGCACCGCCGAGCTTCAGGCCGCCAACCGCGAACTACTGACCGCAAAGGAAACCGCGGAGGCCGCCACCCGCGCCAAGAGCGACTTTCTGGCCAACATGAGCCACGAGATCCGCACCCCCATGAACGGCGTCATCGCGGCGGCGGAACTGGCCCTGAACGACGCGCTTTCCCCCAAGACGGCCCATTTCCTGAAGATCATCCACAGTTCGGCGATTTCGCTGCTGGGCATCATCAACGACATCCTGGACTTCTCCAAGATCGAGGCCGGCAAGCTGGACCTGGAGGCCGGCCCGTTCAACCTCGAAAACGCCCTGGATGGCGTCACCGGCATGTTTCTGAGCAAGGTGGCCGAAAAAGAGCTGGAACTCGTCGTGGCCATCCAGCCCGGGACCCCCACCGAGCTGGTCGGCGACGCCCTGCGCCTGCAGCAGGTCCTCAAGAACCTTCTGGACAACGCCATCAAGTTCACCGAGAAAGGCGGAGTGGTCGAACTGGACGTCGGGCCGACCGAAGGCGAGCCCGATGTGCTGCAGTTTCATGTTCGGGACACCGGGGTGGGCATCGCCCCCGAATACCGCCGCGCCCTGTTCAACCCCTTCACCCAGGCGGACGCCTCGATCACCCGAAAATACGGCGGCACCGGACTGGGACTCAGCATCTGCCGGCAGTTGGTTAAAATCATGGGGGGCACCATCGGGGTCGAGAGCACCCCGGGGGTGGGCAGCGTCTTTCACTTCACGGCCCGTTTCAAACAGCGCCTTGCGGTGGCCCCCGCCGGGCCGCCGCGGGCGCTCGCCGGCCTGCGCCTGCTGCTGGTGGATGACTGCCCGGCAGTCCTGGCGGCACTGAAAACCACGGCCAGCGCCTGGGGCCTGCAGGTGGAGACCGCCGCTTGCGGGCCGGAGGCCGTAAAACGGCTCCAAACGGCGACAGCAGCGGGCGAACCCTTCGACCTTGTCCTGCTGGATCAGAAAATGCCGGGGATGGACGGTCTTGCCACCGCCCGCCGGATCGGCGCCGAAATCGCCCCCCCGGTGCCGCTGCTGCTGCTGGCGGCCTATGACCGCAACAACGACCGCAGCGCTGCAATGGCCGCCGGCATCAACGGCTTCGTCGCCAAGCCGGTCTACCCCACCCTGCTGCTCAACGCCATCCTGACCCTCTGCGGGGAACCCCACAGCGGCGATCGCCTTGCCGCCCCAAGCCCGCCCGCGGCGGACGAAAGCCTGCTGGAGGGTGCGCACATCCTGGTGGCCGAAGACACCCCCACCAGCCAGGAAATCGCGCGCGCGGTCCTGGAGGAGGCCGGGGCCATCGTGGAAATCGCCCCGGACGGCCGCCAGGCCGTTGCCGCCGTCAGCCGCGGGCGCTTCGACGCCGTCCTGATGGACGTTCAGATGCCGGTCATGGACGGCCTGGAGGCCACCTCCCGCATCCGGCAGGACCCGCGCCACGCCGGATTGCCCATCGTGGCCATGACCGCCCATGCCCTCAAGGGCGACGAGGAGCGCTGTCTTGCGGCCGGGATGAACGCCTACATCGCCAAACCGGTCAGCCGCGACACCCTCTACACCGTTCTGGGCAAGCTCCTGAAAGGCCGCAGCGGCCCTTCAGGGCGCCTCCCAGGGACCCAACGCCCGGAGGCGGGCGCCCTGCCGGACTGGTTGCCCGGTCTGCAGATCGGCGCGGCCCGAAGCGCACTGGGCCTGGATGCCGCAACTTTCCGCGGCATCCTGCGGCGTTTTGCGCGCGACAGTGCTGAAACCGCCACCCGCATCGAAGCCGCCCTGGACGCTGAAGACCGGCCGGCCCTGCGCCAGAACGCCCATGCCCTGCGGGGCAGCGCGGCGGCCATCGGCGCCGCTGAATTGGCGGCAGCCGCCCGCGAACTGGAAACCGCGGCGGCCGACCCGGCAAGCGACGCCGCAGATTTCGGTGCGCGCTTCAAACGCCTCCAGGCGGCCTACGACCAGGTGCACCGGTCCCTGGAGAGCCTGGCGCATCCCACGGAAGCGGAGACGGCCGAGGTATCCGGCCGAACCTGCGATCCGGCCGTGCTGCGACCGTTGCTCGCCGCGATCCAGGAAGGCCTCGAAAACGCCGACCCACAGGCCATCCGGCACGCCCTCAACGCCCTGCACGAACATCTGGACCCCGACACCTGGCATGAACTGGACGACTGCATCACTGCCTATGAGTACGACCGCGCCCTGGTGGTCCTGCGGGCCGCCGCGGCGGACCTGACCGCGCTTGAAACCAGCGAAGGAGAAGATCTTGCAGAACCGTGATTCCCTGGTGCTGATCGTTGACGACAACGCCACCAATATCGACCTGCTGGTGAACACCCTCAAGGAGGACTACCGTCTGGGGATCGCCAAAAACGGACCCAAGGCCCTGGAGTACGCCGCACGCCACCACCCGGACCTGATCCTGCTGGATATCATGATGCCGGAGATGAACGGCTACGAAGTCTGCGGCCGCTTGCAGCGGGACCCGGAAACCAGCGAAATCCCCGTGATCTTCATCACCGCCCTGGACGAACCGGGTCACAAGACCCACGGCTTCGAAGTCGGCGGGGTCGACTATGTCACCAAACCGTTTCACGCCGCGGAGGTCAAGGCCCGGGTGCGCACCCACCTGACCCTCCGGCAGATGCGCCGGGATCTCAGCAACCAGAACGTCGTGCTGGAAAAAAAGGTCAACGAAAAAACCGCCGAACTTCAGGAAATGCTCAACGCCACGGTCAAAACCATGGCCTTCGCCCTTGAAATGCGCGACCCATATACCGCCGGCCACCAGCAGCGGGTGGCGCACCTGGCCTGCGCCATCGCCGAAAAGCTGGCGCTCTCCCAGGAACAGATCCAGGCCATCCGCTTTGCCGGGATTCTGCACGATATCGGTAAAATCCGCATTCCGACCTCGATCCTCAACCGGCCCGGCCGGCTGCTGGACGTGGAGATGGAGTTGATCAAGCTGCATCCCCAGGTGGGCTTCGAGATCCTCCAAAACATTCCGGCCCCCTGGCCCCTGGCGGAAATCGTCCACCAACATCACGAGCGGCTGGACGGCTCGGGCTACCCCCGGGGCTTGAAAGGCGACCAGATTCTGCGCGAGGCCACCATCCTGACCGTCTCCGACGTCGTGGAAGCCGGCAGCTCCTTCCGCCCCTATCGACCGGCCCGCGGCCTGGACGTGGCCCTGGAGGAAATCACCACGCACCGCGGCGTGCGCTACACGCCCGATGCGGTCGACGCCTGCCTGGAGCTTCTTCAGAAGGAAGGCTTCAGGATTGAACCATCCGAGCGCCGCAGCGCCGGCCAGTCGGAAGAAAAGCGGCTGGAAGGAAAACGGCAAGAATGAACACACGGCTGCCCACAGCGCTTTTCATCGCATTTTTCCTTCTGGCAACGGCCTTTGGTCCGGCTCCCGGCGCCCACAGCGAAGAGGCACCGCAGCAGGTCCTGATCGGCGTTCTGGCCAAGCGCGGCGTCGACCGCTGCCTGGAAAAATGGTCCCCCACCGCAGACTACCTCTCCAGCCGGATACCCGGCAAACGGTTTGTCATCGTCCCGCTGGAATACAATCAGATCATCGATCCCAGCCGGCTGGAGGACCTGGATTTCATCATCTGCAACCCATCGATCTACGTCGATCTGGAAATCGGTTACGGCGCCATGCGGATCGCCACCCTCAGTAATCTTCACGCCGGCAGAAGCTTCACCCGATACGGCGGCGTGATCTTCAGCCGCCAGGCGCGCAACGACATCCGCAGCCTGGAAGACCTCAAGGGCAAGTCCTTCATGGCGGTGGAAGAGGACTCCCTGGGAGGCTGGCATGCCGCCTGGCGCGAGTTGGCCGCCCGCGGCATCGACCCCTTCCGCGATTTGAAAAACTTTCACTTCGCCGGCACCCACGACGCCGTTGCCCTGGCGGTGCGCGACGGGTTGAGCGACGCCGGCACGGTGCGCACCGACACCCTGGAGCGGATGCAGACCGAAAACAAGATCGATCTCAATGACTTTTTTATCATTCCCGTGGACGGGGTCACCCACGAGAATCTGCCGTTTGTCGCCTCCACCCGCCTGTATCCCGAATGGCCGATCGCCAAAATGGGCCGCACCTCCGACGAACTGGGCGTTGCCGTGGCCATCGCCCTGCTCCAGATCACCCCCGACAACCCGGCGGCCGTCGCCGGGCGCTACGCCGGCTGGACCATCCCGCTGAACTACCAGGACGTCCACGATCTCCTGCGGGAGCTGAAGATCGGGCCTTACCGGGACCTGGGCAAGATCACCTTTGCCGACGTGCTCAAAAAATACTGGTACTGGCTGGAGCTGATCGCCGCCGGCTTTCTGATCCTGGCGGGGTTCACCGTGACCATCATGAAGCTCAACCGGCGGCTGAAGGCCTCGCACTTCCGCCTGGAGGCCGAAGTCGGCGAGCGGCGCCTGGTGGAAAAACGCCTGATCCAGGCCCGGGACCAGGCCGAGGCCGCCACCCGCGCCAAGAGCGAGTTTCTGGCCAATATGAGCCACGAGATCCGTACCCCCATGAACGGCGTGATTGCCGCGGCCGAGCTGGCCCTGAGCGAAAAACTGCCCGAACGGGCCGCCCACTACCTGGAAATCATCCACACCTCCGGCTATTCCCTGCTGGGGATCATCAACGATATCCTGGATTTTTCCAAGATCGAGGCCGAAAAAATGGCCCTGGAAGCCCGCCCCTTCATGCTGGACGAGATCCTGGACAACGTGGTGGACGTCTTCCACAACAAGGTGGCCGAGAACCGGATCGAACTTTTGGTGGATATCGACCCCGGTGTTCCCAGGGCGCTGGTGGGCGATCCCTTGCGACTGCAGCAGATCCTCACCAACCTGGTCAGCAACTCCGTCAAGTTCACCGACAAAGGCGGCGTGATCCTGGTGGGTCTGGTTCCGGCGGAAACCACCGAAGAGCGGGTTTTTCTGAAGTTTTTCGTCAAGGACACGGGCATCGGGATCGCACCGGAGTACCTGCCGCTGCTGTTTCAGTCCTTCAGTCAGGCCGACGCCTCCTCCACCCGCAAATACCAGGGAACCGGCCTGGGCCTGGCGATCTGCAAGCAGCTGGTGCAGATGATGGGCGGCACCATCTGGGTGGAAAGCGAGCTGGGCAAGGGCAGCACGTTTTATTTCACCGCCGGCTTCGAACGCTGCGCCGGCCCGCCGCCGCCGAAGTTCGTGCCGCCGGCCGACATCCAGGGGCTCAACGTGCTGGTGGTGGATGACTGCAACGACAGCCTCGTGATCATGCAGAAGATGTTGGGGAGCTTTGGGTTTGCGGTGCAAACCGCGGACTCGGCCGAGGAGGCCCTGGAGCGCCTCGGGGCTGAGCCGGGCGCTGAAGGGCCTTTCGACCTGATCCTGATGGACTGGAAGATGCCCGGGATGGATGGCATCGCCGCCGCCCGACGCATCCGCCGCGACCTCAAGCGCGACACCGTCATCATCCTGATGACCGCCTTCGAGGACCAGAGCGTCCGCAACGCGGCCCAGCGGGAGGGCATCAACGGTTTTCTGGCCAAGCCCATCTACCAGTCGGAGCTGTTCAACGCGGTGATGGACGCCTTTGGCAAAACCGCCGCCAAAAGCGAAACCACGCGCACCCGCTTCACCACCCGGGCCTCCATCTACAAAGAGCGTCTGCGGGGCTTTCGGGTCCTTCTGGCCGAGGACAACCCCACCAACCGCGAGATCGCTACCGCGGTGCTGGAATCCGCCGGCATCCAGGTGGAAACCGCCGCCAACGGCCGCGAAGCGGTCGATGCGGTTCAGGCCGGCGCTTTCGAGGCCGTTCTGATGGACATCCAGATGCCCGAAATGGACGGCTTCGAAGCCACCCGCGCGATCCGCGCGATCCCCGCCGTGGGGCAGATCCCGATCATCGCCATGACCGCCCACGCCATGAAAGGCGACGAGGAAAAATGTCTGGCAGCCGGGATGGACGGCTACGTCTCCAAGCCCATCAATCAGGACCGCCTCTTTCACACACTCTGGCGCACCATCAAACGGCCCGCCACACAGCTCGCCTGCCCGCTGCCGAAACCCGTCCCGGCGTCGGATGCGAGCGCCGCCACGCCCCCGCCCTCAGCCGGCCCGCTGCCCGACAGCCTGCCGGGGATCGAGGTCCGCAAGACCCTGGAGACCCTCAGCATCGACCCGGCCACCTTCCGCCGGATCCTGATCGGCTTTGCCGAGCACAATGCCGCAACGGCCGCCGCTCTGAAGGACCTGCGGGCGGGTGGCGACCACGACGCCCTGCGCCAACTGGCCCACAGCATCAAGGGCAGCGCCGCCAATATCGGTGCAACCCGGCTCTCCGCAGCCGCACGCGAGTTGGAGAAAACCCTGGCGGCGGGCCCGACGCCGGACCCGGCGACCCTTTCGGCCCTCACGGACACCGTGGGTAAGCACCTGGCCGAGGTGCTGGTCGGGATCGCCGCCATCTCACCGGCGCCGGCGGCGGCCGGCGGCGAAGGCCCGGCGGCCGACCCGGCCGAACGGCAGGCGAAATTGGACGAGCTGGCCGAGGCGCTCCAACTGGCGGACCCCGAAACCATCCCGCCGCGCTTCGCCGCCGCGCGCGCCTATCTGCCGACCGAGCTGGCCGCCGAGCTGGCGGCGAGTATCGCGGCCTACGAATACGACAAGGCCCTGGAGCGGCTGCGCAGCCTGCCTGCAGAGGCCTCCTGAAAGGGTCGCAGCCGGTGTCCCCGGCGCTTTTCAGAATTCGGTGCTGTCGGCGGTGGCCTGCCGGGCGCGATGCTTGACCCGCAGCAGGCCGGGGCTCTGGTGGAGGTACATCAGGGAGGAGGAAAGGCCGGCGTCAATGAATTCCTGCTCCAGCCGGTCAAAGAGAATCGGGCGGTCGGGCCAGGTGAAGGTGCTGGCCCTTTTTTTGAGTGCCTCCCAGGCATCTGCCAGGGCCGGCTGACAGCCGAATACCCGGCGCTGGGCGGTGTCGCAGAGAAAACGCTCGCAGACGATGGGTTTCAGGCGCCAGCAGCACCCCTGCGGCCCCAGATAGACGCACTTGGCGCCCAGGTGGGGCCGCATCAGGAGGGCCTGCAAGTGTTCCACCTGCGCCTCCCCGGAAACCAGCACGTTGAGGACCACGTCGGCAAAGAAGGTGATGATGCCGTCGCGGCTGCAGCAGGCGCTCACCCGGTTGTTGAAGCAGGCGGCGGTGCAGGTCTCGCTGAAATGGGCGTTCAGAAAGGCGGCCGTCTCGGCCCGCAGCAACAGGTAGGGGGCCGCCTGGCGGCGCAGACGGTTCTGACCGCCCGGCCCCAGCTGCGCCAGGTGGCGGCGCACCAAAACCAGGGCTTCGAGCTGTTCGCGCTGATAGGCGCTCAGTTCGGCCGACGGGCCCTGCCCCACTAGCGGGCCTTGTGGCCGCAGCAGCTCCCGGGGCCGGCACAGCCTGCGTGGCCCGGTGTGGAGCCGCAGCAGGCGGTGTCCCCCGGACCGGGCAGGGCGTGCCGCGAGGCGCCGGAAAAAGAGGAGTGCGCGGACAGCAGCTTTTTAAGCCGGTTGCCGCCGCACGCCGGGCAGACCGGCGCCTCGGCGCCAGCGCCGGTCAGGATTTCGGAAGTTTGACCGCAGTCGGGACAAAGGTAGTCGAAAAGCGGCATGGCTCACCCCCTCACGCTTTTTGGCCATTTCCGGGCTGGTAGTCCTCCAGGGCCCGTTGCAGGGTCTTGGCCGCCAGCCGGATACAGTCCTGTTTCTGATCTGGAATTCCCACCAGGCAGCGAAAGATATCCGCATCGCGAATCGACCGGGCCTTCGCCAGGCTGGCGCCTTTGACCATGTCGGCCACCGCCATCGCCGAGGCCACGGCACCGGGACAGCCCATGACCTCGAACTTGGCATCCTGAATCACCCCGTCGGCGATTCTGAGGTACACCCGCATGGTGTCGCCGCACTCCCCGGTGACTTCACTGACCTGGTCGGCATTCGCCAGTTTGCCCATGTTGGGCTTCTCCAGGTAATAGGCGATGGCCCGGTCGGAATACCCCGCGGTGGCCAGCATGTCGTGCATGGCATCGAAAGCTGCCGGTTGAATGGTCGGGTTGTTGCTCATGGCTCGCTTCCTTGACGGTTCCGCAAAAAGTCCGCTTTCTGCGTTGCGCTGCATCTCGAAGTCGCTGCGGCGCACATAAGTAGGCCTCACGCCGCTGAGATTTGCGCGCCGTAAATTGAACTTTTTTCGAAACCGTCTGGTTTATGACTTCTTACTGCTTC
>Ga0272444_10001121_pt1 | contig 26412 bp, 24 predicted proteins | sample SSMForm13_FD_201033 | JGI IMG/M metagenome (GOLD analysis project Ga0272444, IMG submission 201033) | Marine sediment archaeal communities from Little Sippewissett salt marsh, Falmouth, MA, United States - SSM-Form-13 | ecosystem: Environmental > Aquatic > Marine > Wetlands > Sediment ...
GCAAACTCCTGCGCCCAACCGTTAAGGCCGGAGGTGATGAAGGCATCGAGAGCGAGCTGCCATTCAGGGGCCGTAATTTTCCGGTTCATCCCGGGGATTTCGCGGGCCTCGTATGCAGGGAAATATTGCGCCATAAGCGAGACGTGCGTGTTCGGCGAGATTTCCTCGACGAGAAATTTCAACGCGAGTTCGGTGTCCGCGCGCCCCCCCGGCAAAACGAGGTGCCGAACGATTAGCCCGCGTGTCGCGATTCCGTCGTCGTCGAGGGCGAGGTCGCCGACTTGCCGGTGCATCTCGCGCAACGCCGCGCGGTTTATTTCCGGGTAGTCCGGCGCGTTCGATAGCTCTTTCGCGATTTCGCCGCGCGCATAGCGGATGTCCGGCATGTAGATTTCGATTAAGCCGTCGAGGCGGCGCAATTGTTCGAGCGAGTCGTAGCCGCTCGAATTATAGACGATTGGAATCGTCAGCCCACTCTCGCGTGCCGCGGGGATAGCGGCTTCGAGGGCGATACTCGCGTGCGAGGGCGTCACGAAGTTGATATTGTGCGCGCCGCGCGATTGCAGGCCGAGCATCGCGGAGACAAGGCTGTCGAGCGAGATTTCCCTGCCGTGGCCAAGCTGGCTTATCGGATAATTCTGGCAGAAGCGGCAGGACATATTGCAGCCGGTGAAAAATATTGTGCCGGAGCCGCGCGTGCCGGATATCGGCGGTTCCTCGCCGGTGTGAAGGTTCGCGCTGGCGAGCCTTGGCACCGGCGGCGATTTGCAATAGCCTTTCGCCTCGAACCTGTTCGCACGGCATACGCGCGGGCATTCGGCGCAAGATTCGAGACGGGCGATTTGTTCGGGGGAGAAGGATAGCATAGGTTAGGCGATTCGTATAAATTATCTATTCAACTTCCGGTAGTGATTCGAGGGCATCGAAAACGCGCTTCGCCTCGTCGTAACCGGCAGTCATGGCCGCTTTGATCTTGTCGGCGTCGAATTCGAGTATATCGATAATATCCTCGCTCGGTTCGACAATGTTAACTTTAACCTCGCGGTAGTGGCTGAGAGGAAAATTCTCGCGTTTCTCCGCCAGATTGAGGACGAATCCCTCAATGATATTCACCCCGCCCTTCATATGACCCCAGTTTATGATTGTCTCGGTCATCTGGCGGCAGCGGTCGATATCGAGTCTCACCATTTCCGATTGAATCAGCTCGAGGCACCGCTGGGCTGTTTCGATAATCGTCTCTACTTTTTTGCCGGTCGATCTGTCGTAGATAGGGCGACACGTGATAACGTCTATTTCATCCGCACCGGCGTGGATTAACGGGGCGAGGGGATTGGTTGCGAGCACCCCGCCATCCACAAATTGATGTCCGTCGATCTCGACCGGCTCGAAAACTCCGGGTATGCTGCATGAGGCCAAAAGCCAGTCGATAAGTGGCGATTTATGCTTATCGATCTCGATAAGAATCCCTTTTTGCAAATCGACAGTGGAGAAATAAAATTCTACCGGCGAAGCCCGGAGTTTGTCGATGTCCAACCGGTCGATTAGATGTTTGCGGAGTGGTTTCATTGAGAGAAGGCCTTTGTAGAACGCCCAATTACCGCCGAAAAAATTACTGATTGACTTTGCGTTTTCCCAGAGGTCCATTACCATGGACAAGTCGCCCTGCGCAACGCCCGCGCCGTTTAGCGCGCCGATAGAGAAGCCCGCGACAGCGTCGTAGCGGCGCTTTTTTTCGAGGATGAGGTATTTCAGCGCGCCAGCCTGGAAAGCGCCTTTCGTGCCGCCGCCGGTGAGGAGGAGGCCGCGCTTGTGCTTGTGCTCGGTTGATTCGGTCATTTAGACATCCTATGGTTAATCGCCCTTTTCGTTTTCGGTCGGTTGCAGCGGCCCGAACATCTCTTCGAGGCGTTCCAATCGTGCGACCCGTGATTGGCTCGATATCCCGTCATTGTCAATATAATGCGAATGGTTTTTTGACCATCGCGTTGACCATCGTGGTATTTTTCTATAGCAGCCATAACCTGCCAACTTGTAATACTCGTCCATATTCATGAATTTGGTTAATTGCGGACCGGCGATCGCCCATGAAAGAAGCAATATCAACGTCAATACAGCGATAACCTCACTCGATAACCGCGCCAGCGATGCGAAGAAGGCCGCCCACGGCCTTTCACTCTTGTGCGCTGCGAGTTGCGCCCCCAGCATTACAGCGATAGGCACGCAAATAACGGAAACCGGAATGAGGAAATTTAAGGCCGCTAACTTATATGTATTAACTATGAAAATATCCGCAATCCCTATCAGGATAAGGAAAAACGGGAAGAGATAATCCTTGCGCTTCTTTTTTTTCTTCAACCTTACTTGAGAGATAATTAGGATTATGCCGACGAGGAGAATAGTAGCTACCTCGATGTTGGCAACCAGTTTAGCGATGGCCATCCCAACAGATGAAATAGAATAAAACGCCGAAAGCAGAATTATCGGATTTATCATAGCGATGATCGCTGTCCATGCCTTCGCATGCGAAACGTCTGCTCCAATATCCTTCGTCCCGGCTATCGAAATCCCCACAATTCCTATGATAAGCAGGCAAATCACGGTCAGCAATATAAATTGGCTCGCCGAGGCGATGAACATGGAAGAGTAATATAACGGCGTGAAACCGTAATCGTCACCCCTGCTTATCCTCCATAAAAACATCTCCCAATTTCTACTGCGGGTCACCGATGCGCCTACCAATCGTTCCACCGAAGGCAAACCGTTGACGAGATAAAGGTCCCCGAGAATATCCATAACATCACGGGAAAGATAATCATAGGTTGCCATTGGTATTGCTGTTGGGTCATTTCGCATCATAGAACTTAGGTATTCAAATCCCAATAGCGTATCCGCAACGGCCTCGACGTCTTTCCTGTCCGTAAACGGCCCGATGTCTTTAATAAAGAATTTGAAGGCGCGATAGTCGAACCCACGTCGGATCGCCCCTTTCGTTATGAGTTCCATTCGCGATTGATAGGAATTATGCCCGGAATCGCGGAGCAATCTGAGGCCCATAGATACGGCGTCCGTTTCGTGTGCGCGGTAAAACGGCTTTTTTATAGCATCTCGCATAATTTCACGTCCGGGATCGGTGAGTCTCCCGGATTTGCCAAGCGGAGTCCTGCGCCTATAATATGAATCAAGAACTGTGTCGCTTGTCTCTTCAACGAAAAAATTCAATCTTGCAACGTCGATAGCGGCATTGTCCGGTTCGAGCTTCTCCGCACGGTCGAATGACGCCATAGCGCTGTCGGCGTTTAGTTCGAAAGGAAATGTTCTCCATCTGTGCGAATCGTATCTGCCTAATGGGCCGCCGTAAGTCAGACCAAGCGAATATGGATATAGCGGGTTTGCCGGATCGATTAATTCAGCCTTACGGATATACGAGACGATTTCGACGGGGTCTTCGCTCATCAGCGCCCAGGCGAAATTATATTCTGCATTATCGGGGTGTTCATCCACAAATTGTTTGATTGCATCGTAGTTAGTTGGAGATGCGAAATAATCTTCGATATCACTATACGTGTAATGTATACTCGTATATTTGTGAAAGGTCGGGACAGTTGGCGGCAACCATTTGAAAAACTGCCACGCGCCGGTTACCCAGATAAGGATAATCGAAACTGCGACAACCAACAACGGAACCCACAACATCCTTTTCTTGCTCATTTTCTTCCTTCTTTCCCGGATGTTATTTTAAGAAAATCCTAATTCTCATTTCAAGTAAACCACTCTTTTCACGGTCGTTTCATTCCCGCCGACTTTCGCGCGAACGAGATAAATCCCGCTGCCGAGGGATTCATCGGGTTGCCACCGGCACGCGCCGGAGGCGTTCGTGCTCGACGGCTTCGCCGACTCGCTTCCATTCGCGGGGATTTCGGCGACTATGCGCCCGTTTATATCGAAAATCTTTATCGTGCTCAACGTCTGCGACGATTCGCTTCCGTAAGTAAGGCTTATCGTGACCGACGAATTGAACGGATTCGGGTAGGTGCAAATAGAAATTTCTTCAGGCTTGTCAGCCTGGGGATCATCTACAAAAGTTCCGCCCCCAAACCAGAACATATTCGGTATAGAATCGTATTCGTCCCGCCAGGTTTGTGCGATTTCGAGAAGAGTTCGCCATCGAAGCCAGTCGGTCTGGTAATATTCCTCCATATCGTGCAGGTCGCGTTCGAATGTATCCGTCACCGCCGAATTCAATCTACCTTGCCCCACAAAAACAGCCGCCGTGTAAATTCGCTCGGGATCGAAGAAGCCTACGCGCGAGTTTTGCAGGAGGTCGGAAACGCCGAACCAGTCGCGCGTATATCCGCTGATATTAGGCAGGCGCGACTCATCGTGTTCGAAGAAATGATCGGCATCGCGCGGTTTCCAGATCCCGGAAATATAGAGGGTTTCCTCATCGACATGGTGTATTGTCGCGGCGCCCCAGAGGATTTCCGGTGTCCAGATATAGGCGGGGAAAGAATCGGCCTCGATTGGATCGAAGAATTGTTCGAGAATAGAGCTTGCCGGGGGCCATGCGCAGAAACCTCCGACCGTGTTTGTCGGGGTGACGCTTAAATCTTCGATAAAATGTGCGACATCGGCGTAATTATAAATCGATTCATGTGCGTGTGGATCGATTTCGAAACCGAGAGAATCGTGCATATAGACAACAATGTTCTCGCCGCCGGTTCCGCTGCCGTCATCGTGAAGCGCGACCCCGCGCGTGAAATTCCACTCGCTTTGCCAGTTGAGGCGTATGTCGTTATCGAACAGCATATTAGCAAATTCGAGAAGCGCCGAGCGATTAATCGCAAATATTGCGGGATTGTCGCCGTAATCGGGCGTCCCGGGCGGTTCTTCGCTATGACTCACTATGCTGGCGTAGATAGGCGGTTTGTCCGATGGCCGCCATTCTAAAACATAGTCGAGATTCGGGTCATTCCAGACGTTATAGTGTGTGCGGTCGGCCATTTCGAGGACACCACTTACGGAAGCCATAGCAAGCGGCGCGTCTTCGGTAATAGACCAATTGACAATAGCTAACCAGTTGAACGGCGCGAAGTTGGCCGGATTGTCGGGATAATCCGGCGAGGGCGGGAAAAACTCTAAATCGTATGCCCTATCGGGATTTAAGCGCACCCATAAACCGTTACGCGTGAAACCGTTATACGCATGTCGGATATGCACCTTGCCCGGCGTGACCTGAACGTGGTCATCGACGCTGAAAAGGGGCATGTAGGCGAGGTCGGGGAAATACGCCGATAGGTTATCATAATGCAATACCGAGGCTCGATAATGCCAGAAGATTTCCACAGACTCCGGTGGAGCGAGAGCCTCCGGCCAATCCGACGGCCCGAGTAATGAATATAGCGCGTCAACAACAGGCGTCGAATAATAATATAGACTATCTGGACCTTGCAGACAGTAAAACAGGAAATCCTCCGTGGTGTCGATAACGCCGTTGCCGTTGATATCGGGGGTCTGCGAACTATCGACAATAATTCGGTCATACGTTCCATTTAAATTGCCATCGAGAAAAACCGCACCGTCGAAAACGAATCCGCTAAAAACAGTTGTTGCAGTGCTGTCCCAAGCGATGCGCGAATAATCGACCGCGCAAATCGTGTCGCCATACGCGATAAACCACGGATTTTTGTAGTCGTCGCCGGGAATGCCGTTGCTGTCGCCGTCGATGCTGATAAACGACTCATGCACGCCGAGATCGGGCAAACAAGTTTGCGGCGACGATGGGTTTTCATAACCGACGAGATAATCGACCATGCCCTCCAACTCCGCGCCGTGGATAGACAGCGTCACGATGCCGAGATTGCCGCCGTTCGAACCCATGAACAGGCCGACGTTCCCCGTGTCGATTTCGACAGGGAACAGGTCGCCGATGTAATCACCGCCAGTGTCGGGGATTCTTCCCGCCGCAAAGCGGATAACATCTTTTAATGTCGCCAGGCAGTTCGGGCCGCGAAGATCGTAGAAACCTCCGGTTGCTACGCCTTCACGGGAATCGCCCGGGAGCAGGAATGAAACTGCCGCCATGCCCTCGTCCAGTAGGTCCGTTTCCGGGCTGGAAAATCCCGATTGCGACCAACCGCCCGGCACATCGACTATAACCGGCGCGCCCGTCGCGAAACGCGGCAATCCGGACGGCTCCCAGACTTTAATCCCGATTTCCGCGCCGAGCGAATCGCTCCAGATTTCCGTAACAACAGGGGTCGCCAATATCACAGACACCACAAATAATATTGTGATAACAAGAAATTTCATCATTATCTATCCTCTGTTAAAAAACCGTGGCCACGGCCTTCATAGATTAAGACGCAATTCAGCCTAAAAGGTTTATCCTATTTCAGATACACGAGTTTTGTGGAGAATGGCACGCCGTTATGGACCATTTTCAAATAGTAAACGCCCGACGGTAACGACTCGTCCGGGATCCATACAAGGGGCGTCGCGCCTCCGGCGGTCGAGCTTTCGAGCGAACCTACCGGTTCTCGCGAAAGCTCTATCGCCGGAGGCAGGGGCAGGTCGGATACAAGTTTGCCGCTAATGTCGAAAATCTGTATTCCGACCTGTCCCTGCGCGGCTTCGCCGCGCGCGACGCCCCGGAAGCCGAGATTAACGGAACTATTGAATGGATTCGGATAGGCGTAAACTCCGAAATCGTCAGGTATTGCAGGATTCTCCGCGACTCCCAATGAGGAATTAGCGATCTGCATCGTCAACTTGCCCGTCGTGAATGTCGAGTCCGGCATCCCGCCGGTGGAGTCTATAGGGCCTTCGTAGGTGACCGCAAATCCAAGTTCCGTGCAGGCCCAAATATAGCTAAACCGCCGTTCGGTCTTGTCGAAACCGAACAAGATGTGGCTTGAATGCGAGTGCCGCCAATGCCTTTTCGTGATACGCAGTGCGTCGAACGTGCCGCTGGGCAGGACGATTTGGCCGTAGCCATCGACATTATACCAGTTCGTGTCCTGCACATCGTAATCGATTGTGAATCCGAAGGCGACGATGAAACCGCCGCCGGATGTCGCCTCTATCCAAGAATCGCTCATGTCTATCGGGAAATCGTGCGAGTGTGTATATGTATCGTTGAAGGTTGCAAGCTCGTAAGTGGAACCGTCGCTTTCGAGCGTGCCGTAAAGGCCGAGACCTTCCACATAATTGGGATCGATCTTCGAGAAACCCCAGCCTTCGAGGTCCGTTGTGTCGGTTATGTCGTGATAATAGACGATGTAGTTCGGCGTCACAGCGCAATCGTCGATATGCGGAATCTCAGCATCGTATGCGATAGATGTGAAATCGGACTCCGCGCCGGTTCCATAAACGGTAAAATCCCAGAAACCCGCGCCTGGAGCCCCCGGAACGAACGAGGCCGGATCGACGACGCGATTCGTATAAACCGTGCCGACCGCGTAAAGGTCGGCGTTGTAAGTGACTGTCGTCTGGGCGATTGCAACCGATGTGACGAGAAAGGCAATTACGGCAAGAGTATTTTTCATTGTTTTCCTTATTGGATTATTTAATCAAGACGGCTTTTACTGAAGAAGTTATACTATAATCAGTTTTTACGCAAATGAAATAAATCCCGCTGCCGAAGGAAGAAGCGGAACGCCGGACTAATCCCCCTAAATCCCGACACCCTACAGACCTCTTATTAGAGGGAACTTCAGAAAAAGGGCGGTTCCTCACCGCCCCTCTCGCAACCTCGCCCTTCATGGTGCAGCCCATTATTCATTCTACATTCTGCATTCTAAATTCTACATTCTCTTCAACCACCCAGTCATTCCGAACTTGTTTCGGAATCCATCTTTTTCCTACTCCACACGAGTGGATTCCGGTTCGAGTCCGGAATGACAGATGAGGGTGATTTTCGATTGCGGAAGCGAATCCGCTGGCGCGTTGAGTAAGTCGGCTGCGGCCCTGCCGTCGAGTCGCCAAAGGCGTCGAGCACAAACAAAACCCCCGGCAAATACCGGGGGTTTAGGCGTTGGATATGTTCGTTAGTTTACTTCGTCGGCCAGGTCGCGAAACTGCTAGGGAATAGGTCGGTCGAGTCCGGCGCGGAGGCGAACGATGCCGTCCCGCCGCTGACATTTATCCCGGTAACAATCCAGTATTCGTCGTCCACAAGGACTCTCGGGCCGAATGTCCTACTCGAAGATTCGTTGAGTGTAACGACTACGGTAGATGGCGCATTGCCGCCGCCGTGATCCGACCAATAGTGAATTAGCACTGTATAAAGGCCGTTCGCGGGCAACGGAAGGACGGTAGTCTCCGGGCCGTAGCCGGATGTATTGTCGTGGTCGAGAATCGGGTCGTCGAGCGTCTCGGTGCTATCGCCCCAGTTGGGCGTTTTGTTGCTGAAATAGCAATCCGATGGTGAGGAGAATACCTGCCCGTTGGGAGCAATGAGATGGAGATCGACGTCGGAGTCATCGATTTGCCATGACAGAACGGCGCGAATTGCCATGTCATCGGTAATGCAGAAGAGGTCGATCAAATCGGATGCGCCGAGAATGTTCGCGAGATCGGCTTGCGCCGCAGGATCGAAATTCCCGACAATCAGGACACGGATAGTATTCGACCCGTTGAAAAGATCGACAACATGCGAGTAATAAGCTCCGGGGCTTGCCTCGGAAACTGGATAGAGATTGCCGTTATGATAGACAACAAGTGTCGCGCCGACGCCTCCGGTGCCGCCGGGTGTGTATGTCAGCGAAGCGTTAGTATGCGTCCCCGTGACCGTGCTAATATGCAGCGTGTAGGTGTCGGGAGTGAGGTCGAGGGTGCCCCATAGCGTATCGATATCGACGCCGATTCCCTGATTACGCTCCCTCATATAAACAGTAGTGCCTGAGGAATTCTTGATATAAACCGAGAATCCGCTGTATCCGAGGCACATTATCCCGGAGCTATAATAGCTAAGAGAAACCGTTTGCGCGATTCCGATCACGAACGTCGATTCGGCGTTCCACGGGCCGGAATTCATACAGGTCCCGCCGTCCGCAGATAGGTGAATCGTTTCGGTTTCAGATTGGATATCGAAATTTCCCCGCGCTCTCGAAAAAGTAGGTATTGTGCCGGCGAAAGTGATTACGCGAGTTTCGACAGTGTCACCGCTGAAAAGCGAATCGCTGCTTTCGGTCAAGATGGAAGCGATAGGAACGGTATCCTCGATTACCGCCGACTCGATAGACGTGTTGTCTATAGTCGGAAAAAACTCGAAGCTATCGTATTCCGGTTCCGGTTCGGGTTCCGGATCCGTTTCCGAACATCCAAAGAGCATTGCGATAATCGCGAAAACTATCGCGAATATTGCATACATGGCCTTCCTTTTCATTTGTCCTCCTAAGGCGTTGATTTTATTCTCTTCGGGAAAGATATTTATATGATATGAAGATTGCAACAGCGATTTTAACTTTTTTATTTGTATTCCAAATTTGGGAAACAGTTAGCTTTTATGTGTAGAATTAAAAAAACTCGCGGAAAATGCTTGTTATTCAACACGATTTCCATTTAATTTACAATGATAAGTAATCCTTCACGAGGAGTGAAAATGGCTAAGATGGTTCATTTCGAAATCGGTATCGACGATCCGGAGCGTGCGATAAAATTCTACGAAAAGGTTTTCGGCTGGAAGATGAGTAAATAGGACGGGCCGATGGAGTATTGGTTAATTACCGCCGGGGATAAGGACGAATACGGCATCGATGGCGCTTTCAGCAGGCGTAGCCCCGAAAATATTATTACCGATACTTTCGGTGTCGATGACGTTGACGAGTATATGGAAAAAATCGAGAAGGCCGGGGGTAAGTTGCTTACGCCAAAGATGCCGATTCCCGGTGTGGGCTATTTCGCCGCTTTCCGGGACTCGGAAGGCAACAACTACGGGATTATGGAAGACGATTCGGACGCAAAATAGTATTGGCTCGAAGCTTGCGCTTCGTTCTTTAGATATAGGTTTGACAATCCATGGAAAAAACACCTTGCCCGGACAAGCAACCGTTATTAAACTGAATCACATGGAACCGGAGAAACCCGAATCATATTTGGCTGTCGAACACCCCGGGCGTGTAGAGATAGTAGTTAAAGGCTCCCGGTTTATTGCAGTTGCGGAAAGCGCGTGTTCCCGGGATATTTTCAAAGCGGTTTTAGATAGCGAGAGATCGAAATATCCTGATGCTACGCATCATTGCTGGGCGTTCAGAATCGGATCGCCGAATCCGGAGGAATTATCGAGCGACGACGGAGAGCCGTCGGGAAGCGCAGGATTGCCGATTTTGCGGATTTTAGCCGGAGCGGAAATAGTCGATGCATGTTGTGTAGTCACGCGATATTTTGGCGGAACAAAGCTCGGAGTCGGCGGTTTGATGAGAGCTTACGGTCAAGCGGCGTCTAATGCTATCAAGGATGCGCTGATTACCGAAAAACTTGTAACAGAACGATTCTCGATAGTGTTGCCGTATCAAAGCCACAGCGAGTTTGTCGCCTCGGTCAATCATCTTGGCGGTAGTATCGTGGAATCGAAATTCGGCGAGAAAGTGGCTCTAACGTTCGATATTCCGGTAGGTAGGATTACCGAGATTACGGGAATTGCCGCAAACCTGACTCATGGCGCGGTTATACCAGAGAAAGTCATAACGAATTGAACTCGATGAAAACTAAAATTGCATTAACATTGGCGATATTCCTATTATTTGTCCTTTCGTGCGGCGTGGAAAAGCCGGAAAATAAGCCCGTCGGCAAAGAATTTCCCCGTTTCGAGGGGAAGGCTCTATCCGGTGAAGAGTATTCATCTAAGCAGTTTTCCAAAGGGCCTGCAGTAGTGTGTTTCCTCGTAAGCTGGTGCCTTACCTGCGGTTACGAATTAGTTGCGCTACAGGAAATCGGGGATGAATTCGCGGAGCAAAAAGTCCCGATAATAGTGTTCACATACGAAGACCCTGCGCATTTCAGCGAACTCATGGATTCGCTCGAAGTGAATCTACCGGTTATAAAGGCGGACAGTGCACTTTTTGCGCAGATGTTTATCGACGCTATCCCTACGCGGATTCTCCTCGAAAACGGCCACGAGGCAATGCGTATTACGGGCGCTCCGAGTTTCGAGGACGAGGATTTTCGTATTCGGCTGCGCAAGATACTCGGTTTACCGGAAGGTGGAATCGAAGATTCCGGAGACGCAGGCTCCCAAAAGTAAGGACGATTAGCAATGAATGAATACGATATTATTATTGTTGGCGGCGGCCCTGCCGGATTAACGGCGGCGATATACGCATCCCGCAAGCGGAACAGGACTTTGATTGTAGAACGCGGTAAAACCGGTGGATTAGCATCGACAACACACTGGATGGAGAATTATCCCGGTTTTCCCGATGGAATTAGCGGTTCCGATTTAACAACTCTTTTTCGCAAACAAGCGGAAAAGTTTGGAACGGAGATAAGAGAATTCACGAATGTTCTTTCTCTCGACAAACTAGATGACGGGCGTTTCGTTGTTTATACCACAGATAAGGATTTCATCGCAACTGCTGTAATTATTGGAACCGGAAGTTTCCCAAAAAAATTAGGAATTCCCGGCGAAAGCGAATTTTATGGACGCGGGGTGTCATATTGCGCAACCTGCGACGGCGCTTTTTTCAAGGATATGGATGTTGCAATAGTCGGCTGCGGAAACTCGGGCTTACAGGAAGGTCAAGTATTACTCGATTTGTGTAAGACAGTGACATTTATAGAGTTCCTCGACCATGTTCCCGGCGAGAAAATCCTTCACGAGAGAATCGAGAAAGCCGTAAATTCGCGGTGCTACGTGAATCACAAGGTCGTGCGAATCGAGGGTAGTCAATTCGTTGAAAGGATTGTCGCGGAAAATCGCGCGACCGACGAGGAAATCGAGATACCTGTCGCGGGCGTTTTTATCTATGCCGGTTACAAGCCGAATTCGGATTTCGTGGAGGATTTTGTTGAGTTGGATGAACGAGGCTATATCATTACCGACGAGGTTATGCAAACCTCAGTTCCGGGCGTATTCGCCGTTGGCGATGTCCGCGCAAAGAAAATCCAGCAGGTTACCGTGGCCACGAGCGACGGGACTATCGCCGCAATTTTCGCGGGGCAATATCTGCGGGAATTTAAAGCTTAGGATGGAATAACATAATTCGCTTTTTTAGGCGCTCGGAGAGCGCTTATTTTTATATGCGCAAGTTGGTGGAATTTCAGCGCGGTCGGCGAGGGCGGCGTCGTGCCCCGCCAGCTCCGTTGCAACGGAGCTGGCGGGGCTGCGTGTGATTCGGCTATAAGACTTCGCTACGAAGGGAACTTTTAGCCCGAATCACCCGCGCTTCCGCCCCGGTGCGGATAGCGGGAATTATCTTTGTTCCCGGATAACGCATAGAAAAAGAGAATGGCGTAAGTATAAAACCGGGGCGGAAGCCGACGCCGCCCGGAAGCGCAGAAAAAAGGCGGTTCTTAGATGGAACCACCTTCTTTCAATTCAATGAAAAATAATCAATTAACAATGCAGAATTATTACTCTCACGGGCTTACTCATAGCTTGACCGCTTCGAGGAGGTTATCGAACGATACCTCGCGCTGCGTGCCCGATTTCATATCCTTTAATGAAATTACCTCACGGTCGATTTCATCCTCTCCGAGAATCGCGACGAATGGGATATCGAGTTTATCTGCGTAGGCGAATTGGGTCTTCAGTTTTCGAAATTCGAGATAGACTTCAGCGGCGATATTTTCTGCTCGAAGTTTCTTCGCAAGCTTAATCGAATCGTCAATGAGATTCTCATTGAAAACCGTAACGAGGACGCGAGTCGGGGTTTTACGATCCTCGATTCTTCCGGCATCGGCGAGGGCTGCGAGAATACGGTCGAGGCCGATTGTGATTCCCACAGCCGGGATTTCCTTTTTTGAGAAAAGACCGATCAGATCGTCGTAACGTCCTCCGCCTGTTAGGCTTCCTATATGCGGTTGATCGGGAACAGTGCTCTCGAAAATGGTGCCAGTATAATAATCGAGACCGCGAGAAAGGGATAAATCGAGTTTCAGGCAGGATTTCGACGCGCCAAAACCGGTTGTTAATGCGATGACTTTTCGCAAATCAGCGATTCCCTTCGCTATACGGGCATTATCGCCCCATTCGGTTTCGAGCCGCGACAGGAGTGATTCATCAGCTTCTTTCGTTAAAATAATAGCGAATAGAACATCGACCTTTGTTTCGTCGAAACCGGATTCATCCAGTTCGCTTCTCACGCCGTCCACGCCGATTTTATCGAGCTTGTCGATTATCCTACAAATTTCCGTCTCGGAATCGGGAGAAAAACCGGCAACTTCCATCAATCCTTTCAGCAAAAGCCTGTGGTTTAGCCGCGTAACCGCATTCGGGAAACCGAGTTTACCGAGAATTTCGACACTTAGCGAAATTATCTCCGCGTCCGCGACGAGAGATTCTGTCCCTATCGTATCGACATCGCATTGAAGAAACTCGCGAAACCTGCCCTGACGGGGTTGAGCGCGCTCGGCCCGCCAAACTTCCTGTATCTGGTAGCGTTTGAATGGCGTCGGAAATTCGTTTGTGTTCATCGCGGCCGTGCGGGCGAGGGGAACGGTCAGGTCGTAGCGAAGGGCGAGGTCTTCCTTGTGCTCGATCTTATAAAACAAGCGCTCCGCTTCCGCGCCATATTTACCGAGGAGAATATCCTTAAATTCGATTGCAGGAGTCGCTAGTGGCGCAAACCCCCATGTGCGGAATGTCTCGCGCACTATTTGAAGCATATCCTCCCGGGAAAGCATTTCGCTCGGTAGTATGTCCCTCATTCCCCTGTAAAGCCGCGGTTCGATATACATAAAACCTCCGTCAGAATCCATTCGCGATTGCAGCCGCGCTCACGCCCCAGCATAAGGCTATTGTCGCCGCCGCCGTCGAATAGTATAGGGCAGGCTTAATCTCCGAGACCGACGCTATTCTATCTCGAACTTTTTCACCGATTGCGAAACCGAGAGGCACGGTCAGGGCCGAAAGAGCCGCCCAAATCAGGCTTTCGTGTGTCATAAAACTAAATAATCCCGCTGCTGAATTGAAGGACATAAGATAGGCGCAGGGCGCGACTTTCATCCCGATAGCCCAGAACGCTGTTCCGCCGACAAATGCCCCCGCGAAACCTACTGTTGCGCGCCCCTTGAATGATTTCCGCATAGGCTTGGCGAAAGCGTATGCCATTCCGCCGAGAGCGAAACCTTCGAGCATAACAGCTAAGCTACCGTTGGCCATACACGTTACAGGTAGGCCGAGAACCGGCACGACAAGCTGTTTCACAGACATCGCAATTATCGGTGCGGCGAAAAGAAGCCACGCCCGACGATAGGCCGAAAGCAATATCGCCATCACACCAAGACCCACACCGGTGAGAATTGCCGGGCGTATCGGGACGTTCCACGCCTTAAGCGCACCGCCACCGACAACCTCGATAAGCCCCCAAATCGAGCCGAACACGAGAATCGCCAGCACTATATCGATTGCCTTAAATTTGTCCTTCATTTAGACTCCTTTTCTTTCGAGAAAACCTGCTAATGGCTCACCCACGCCTATCCCAACCTCGCGAATTAACGAAAGGGCATCGCCCAGTTTGTAACCAACCTCGTGGACTCTATGTCCATCGCTGCCGATAGAATTCACTTTCACTCCGGCATCGCGCGCAAATTCAAGAATCGTTCGCGATGGATAAAAATCCGGATGCCCCCTGCGCATAGCCGATGTGTTGATCTCGATTCCCACACCCATGTCCGCCAACGCAGCCAAAACCTCCGGTAGAAATATTTCCAGTTCACGGTCGATTGCGTCGCCGTAGTAGGCGCGCGCGTATTTCTTAATACCGTCGATATGCGCAACTGTCGTGAATAAACCGCTTCGCGCAAGCTCTGCTGTTGCGTTGCAATACGCTTCGATTGCGCCTCCGGCATCGATAGAGCGAAAATATCCGGGCGCTTCCGCTCTCGACGTTATCGCAATACTGTCGAGACAATGAACGGCGCCGAGAACAAAATCCGCATCGTGACGTTCGAGAAATCGTGCAATTCGATCCTCGAAGTGCCACCCGTAACTAAGCTCGAAACCGGTCCACACGTCGATTTGCCCTGCGAATTTGTCCTTAAGCCCCGCGATCTCAAAACAATATTCGTCCACCGCGCTATCAGAAAGCCATTCGAGCTTGTCGCCAATACGCATGAAATAATCGAGACATTCGCGCCTCGGATTCAGGTCGATATGCGTCGTGAAACAGATTGCCCGCAAACCCTTATCGACAGCCGCGCGAACCATCGCCGCCGGCTCGGCATGCGAATCTATACTGTGGTGCGGATGGACGTGAAAATCGATCATAACGCAATAATATAAAATGAATTTGCACCGGAGCAAGCCTTTTAACTTCGTTATTGCTTATATATCGCGCAAAAAAAGAAACTACTCGGATATCGGGCAAATAAAAACCCCCTCGTCGGGGAACGAGGGGGAAAGGAGGGATGGGATCATGGCTAACCCACATCCACAAGAGACAATTAAATATAAATTGCATATTCCGAAAAGTCAAGAACTTTTTTTAGAATTTGCCCACTCCTTTTTCATCGTCTACAGTAGTTTGTCGATTTATTTGATGTTACCTAATATCGATGTCCGCGCGAAATCGAACGATAGCGTCCAATCGCGGCTGCCGTCCGGGCGATCGGTTATCGAAAAAGTCGCCGCACGGAAATTCATTCTGGCCGACTCCCCCGGCGATGGCAGAGGCGGGGATTCGTAGGTTTCGTAGAAATGGGACATCGTTGCTGGCACCGGTATGAAAAACAGGATAAGCGCGCTTGTGTAGAGTAATCCCGTTAAAAGCCCCGAATCTGTCTTATCCGACAGCGCAATGCACAGGATTCCGCCTGCGTTACAGGCCAATTCCACCGGATAAATCGTCTCCATATGGCTGCGATGGCCGGTATTGTGATCGACGATCATCGGACCGAACAGGGCAAGACCGTATGCCGCCGCGATCCCGGTCCAGAGTATCCACTTTCCCTGCGTGGAAAGCCTATCGGCCTCGGCATCCGCACCGAGAACACCGACGAACATCGAGCTTATCGCGAAACCGGTCGCATAACCTACCGCAAATAATCCGAGCGATACGCACAACAGTTTGTAAATGCCGTAATAACCGTAGGTTCGCCATGTTAGTTGCCCCGAGGTAAGTGTATTATCCACTTCACCGCTTCCGGTCACTGCATAATCTGCGTGGCGATGAGCTATTGTATTATCATCGAGTTGAATATTCAGGGACAACTCCGCCACAATAGGGTTGCAAAGCAGCAGGCCGACCAATATGAGCGCTATCGTTTTGTGCATATCGAGCTTAATATACACGATTTTCCCTCTAAGGTCAATTTTTTACGTGTCGAAAAAGTATTGTCATTGGCTGTTTCCAACATTATATTTTGAAAAAGCTAAACTGCGGAGTTATAATGGAACGCACAGCACTTTATCCGGGCAGCTTTGACCCAATAACCAACGGCCATCTCGATATTATCGTCCGGGCGCTGGAAATTTTCGACCGTGTGGTTGTCGGTGTCGGTATAAATATCACCAAAGAACCACTTTTCTCAATCGAAGAGCGGATAGAGATGATCGAGGAGTCGGTGCGGGAACTTCGAGGCGTCGAGGTCGTCAGCTACCCCGGTCTTACCGCGAAATATGCCGAACAGATTGGTGCGGTGGCTTTAATTCGTGGGCTTCGCGCCGTCTCCGATTTCGAGTATGAGTTCCAGATGACGCTCGCAAACCGCGCGCTTTTCCCGAATGGCGAGACCGTGTTTTTAATGCCATCCCTCGATAATATATATCTAAACTCGTCCATGGTGAAAGATATTGCGAGTCTCGGTGGAGATATCACCCGCTTCGTCCCAAAACCGGCTCTTAAGCAGCTTTATGCGAAATTTAACCGGGAAAGACAAATTGAACGATTATAGGGAAATCGCGTTTCTATATGTTGTCGTTGCGGCTCTTGCGCTCTGTGCGCAGGCGGAGTGGCGACCGGAGGAGCTTCCGCCGGGTGTTATCTGCGATTCTGATAGCGACTGTTTTCTCCTGCCATCAGCGCCGATTCAGGAACCTGTGCCGGTTTTAATTTACCTTTCATGCACCGGCGGGAAACCGTGGGATATCGACTCCGTGCGTGCAGTTAACGACAGACTCGGCTGGGCTATCGCGACATGTGGAAAATCCCGCAATCATCGCTCGACGGCTCTCAATGAAGCCGATATTCTCAGATTACAGGCAAAACTCGAAATGACCGGTCAAATCGATAAATCGAAAATGTTCCTGTTCGGTTTCAGCGGACAGGGCGCGCAGGCGCTCGGCGCGGCATTGCGGTATCCGGAGCTATTCGCGGGAGCAATTACAGATTGCGCACACACGGGAGGAATCACCCATTTCGGTCCGGAAATCTCCGCAAACCAGCTATTCTATATCATAACGAAAACCGACGACTGGAATCGGCAGCACAACGAGAATCTCCACGCGCTTTTCGTGGATTACGGAATACGCGACACATTGATCATAACGCCCGGAGAACACGGTATCGGCCCGGCGTCGGAGGTGTTCGACGGCTGTTCGTGGATACAATCGAAGTTTTAATATCCTTAACGAGAAACGAGGGGAAAAATGCAAGACTACGCACAACAGGGGCAATACCAACCGCCCATAGCCGCGCCACAGCAACCGAAAAAGAAATCTGTGGGTAAAATCCTGGGTATCGGATGCCTTGTAGTTGTCGTCATCGGTATTATTGTTGGCGGTCTTCTGTGTTGGGGCGGGAAAAAGGCCATAAATTTAGGTATCGAGATGGCCATGAAAGAGATGCGCACAGACGTTCTAGCTAATTACGACTGCGGTTCGCTCGATTATGACGTGGCTAAATACGAAATGGATATGATAGTCCTTTTAGCCAAACAAAAAGAGGTTTCGTTAATGGATTTCGTCGATATAAGCGATCGGTATGACGAACTCAAAATCGATGGCGAAATCGACATCTACGACGCTGAAATCCTGGTCGAGATGGTCGAAGATTTCAACGAGTCACATTCGCTACAGGATTAGCGGTAATATTAGTCATGACCTGTGCAATGCCTGCGACCCGCAGGGGATTGCACGCAGCGTAACTGATGTAATGCGAAATCGGACGGCCCCGCCGAGCTTGCGGGGCTTTCTATGTTCATGTTGTTAACTCTTCTTGCATTAACCGAAATTACCTATTAAGTTTGATTGTTAATATAACTCTATGAGGAGATTGAATGGGAAAGAGTATTCTCGAAAAAGTTTTCGCAAAACACACTGACGATCCATCCAAAGTCATTCCGGGTAAGACTATCTGGCTGGATATAGACATTCGTAGCGCACGCGATTTCGGCGGCGCGAACGTTGTAAAACACCTTCAGCGAGAATATCCGAACGAGCGTAAAATCGACGATATTGCTAAGACTTACTTCACTTTCGATTGCGTATCACCTGCAAATACAATCCCCTACGCGGAAAACCAGCAAATCGCGCGAACTTTCGCTCGCGAGCAAAACGTTGCCCTCTACGATGTCGGACAGGGAATCGGAACTCATATCCTCATAGAAAACGGGCACATCCGCCCGGGGATGACAGCGGTGGGCACGGATTCTCATTTCAATATCATGGGCGCTATAGGCGCTTTCGGACAGGGCATGGGCGATAGGGATATAGCATTCGCATGGAAATCCGGCAAGGTCTGGTTCGATGTTCCGTCGTCGGTGAGGATCAACATCGATGGAATTCCTACGCACCCGGATGTCACATCCAAAGACGTCGTTCTTGCGCTTCTGCAAAAGTTTGGTGCGAGCGGGCTTCTAGGAAAAGCAGTAGAGGTTTATGGCGATTATATCGAGTCTATCGGACTGGACGAGAGAATTACAATAGCGAGTATGGGCACGGAGATGGGGCTTATCAGCCTGTTAATTCCGCCGAATGAAGCTCTCGTAAAAGAACTGCATGACTGGTCTCCGGGGGATTTCGATACTATCGTCGCCGATACCGATGCCCGTTACGAGGACGAATTTACGATAAGCGTAGAAAACCTCGAACCATTGACGGGCGCGCCGTTCGAACCTCATAATGTCCATCCGATAAGCGATTTCTCGGGACAACACGTTGACAGCGTATTTGTGGGAAGTTGCACCGGCGGCAGGATTACGGACCTTCGCATGCTCGCGGATGAACTCGAAAACGGAATTGCGGATGGAATAATCCTGCGCGTAGTGCCCGCATCGAGACGAACTCTCGCTATGGCTATCGAGGATGGGACTTACGATAGGCTCTTTGCCGCCGGCGCTACTGTAAGCCACCCGGCTTGCGGTGGTTGCGCCAGCGGACAGATAGGAATGACCGGCGCGGGCGAGGTTCAGGTTTCCACCGGAAATCGCAATTTCAAAGGGAAGCAGGGAGCCGGAGAGACATTCCTCGCGAGCGCGAAAACCGCGGGTAAAGTCGCGGCAAGGGGCACACTTTAAACTTAGGGAGATAACCCAACCGATATGGGCATACTATCCTGGATATTCGGATTTATTCCCGGAATCCTTTGGCTCGCATATGTTTACAAGAAAGATATCTACGAGCCGGAGCCGATCGGCTGGGTCGCTCTACTATTTGTTCTCGGTGCAATAATCGTCCCGCCCACGGCTATGATAGAAGGATTGATTGCCCGCTCGATGGGTATTCAGGATACGTGCAGTGTGGTAAATGCCGCAAAAGTGAGCTGGTTAATAGCGGGATTTATCGAGGAAAGCGCTAAACTGAGCGTCGTTCTCGCAGTGGTTTATTATCGTAAGGTCTTCGATGAACCGATGGACGGTATTGTTTACGCATCTGCGGTAGCTTTAGGATTCGCCTCCGCGGAGAATATCATCTATATGAAGAATTACGGCGATATCGTAATCCTATTTCGCGCGCCGCTATCGACGCTGGGACATATGCTTTTCTCATCGATCTGGGGTTACGCAATCGGCAACGCGCGTTTCGACCGCGAACACCGATTGGCGCTTATAGGCAAAGGTTTCGTTCTCAGCGCGTTTTTCCACGGTCTTTACGATTTTCTGCTTTTCACGAAGATATTCGCGGCGTGTGCGGTATATTTGGTAATTGCTACGCTCAGAAAAATGTTGATTCGAATGATGGAATCGGCGCAAAAAAACAGCCCGTTTGCCGATAAAGAACCGGATTGAGATTCCCGAAATATGGTAAAATTGAGATTACTTAAAATAAAACCTAAAAACCCAAATGTCAAATGAAGCTCAAAATCCAAAATCTAAATAAAATACAATCCCAAAAAGGAGCTGGGAACAAGGCAACATGCTCCCTTGTTCACGTGGAAATAGACAGAATAAACAAAGGGAATAGACCTTGATGGGAAAGGATTTTGGACTTCGGACTTTGGATTTGATTTGACATTTGAGCTTTGACATTGGGATTTCTATTGCTTAATTGAAAAAGACTTACTGTCATTTAGGTTAGTTAAAGAATCAGCAATCCCAGTTTAACAGAAAGCACGATAATGATTTACACAGTTACACTAAATCCCGCTCTCGACAGGACAATCTGGATACGGGATTTCAAATTCGACGATACCTCGAGAATAATAAACGAAAAGCGCTATCCCGGCGGCAAGGGCGTGGATGTTTCCCGGATGATCGCGACACTCGGCGGAAATAGCGTTGCGCTCGGTTTTATCGGCGGTTTCGACGGGTTAGAATTCGAGGGTAGGCTTTTAAATGAAGGTATTCCTCACGATTTCGTGCGAATCGGCGGCGAAACGAGAACCAATATTATCATACACGCCGAAAACGACGAGCGTGAGCTAAAAATCAACGCCCCCGGCCCGGAAATTAAACCGGAAGAATTGGGACTTCTAATCGAGAAAGTCCGCAAATTAAAACCAAAACCTACATTCGCGGTCATCTCCGGCTCTATCCCACCAGGGCTTTCAACCGGAATTTATCACCAACTTACACTTACGTTCGAGAGTCTCGGCGCGAAAGTAATCCTCGACGCCGATGGTGAATCGCTCGAAAAAGGCTTGCCGGCAACGCCGTTCATGATAAAACCAAATGTCTATGAACTGCATCGCCTTATCGGGCGGGAAACCGATTCTCCTGCTGATTTTGTTAAAAGCGCACGGCGGTTACTCGATGGCGAACTGGAAGTCGTCGTTATCTCCGCAGGCGCTGACGGCGTCTATGTTGTCGAAAAGCGCGGCGGGTTCCGCGCCGTTCCGCCGACTGTGGAGGTTTTGAATACTGTAGGCGCAGGAGATTGCCTTATCGCGGGAATCGTCCACGGCCTCGATACGGGATTAAATCTCGAGGATGCCGTGAAACTCGGAGTAGCGGCGGGAACCGCAACTGCTATGTCCGAGGGAACGGCTCAAGGCGCGAAAGAAGATGTCGAGAAAATCCTCCCCCTCGTGCGAATCGAGGGCCTACCTAAATAACCTGTGATTTTAATCCTTAAAATAATCGCATTGTTCGCCCTACTGGGAATGTCCGCGTTTTTCTCCGGATCGGAAACCGCATATTTCAGCCTTTCGCGTTTCGATTTGCAGCGAATGAAAGCCCGAAACCTGCGGGGAAATACCGGAGCGATTTCGCTTCTCAAACGGCCATCGAGGCTGTTAATCGCTATTCTAATCGGGAATATGCTCGTCAATATCTCCGCGACAACGTTGACCACGAGCACACTCCTCGTTGTTTTCCCCGGGGCCGCCGAGCCGATAGCCATAGTGCTTATGACTATTCTCATTCTGATTTTCGGCGAAATCACGCCGAAAGTTCTCGCTGTCGAACACAACGATGAATGGGCGAGATTCGGATCTCGTATTCTATCCGGAGTGCTTTTCATTACGACTCCGTTCCGCGTGGTTCTGCAGGCAATCCAAAATATCTTTCTTAAAAATGAGGGCAGGGAAGATATCCGCCTGAACGAGGTGGATTTGGAAAGCGCATTCGAATTAGCCCATCGCGAGGGCGCTATCGAGGAACAGTCTCGCGATGTCCTCGCCCATTTCCTCGCGCTGGAGAAGGTAACCGCTCGCGACATTATGATCCCTCAGGTTAAAATCCGAAGAATCCCCGCGCAAAGCGATGTTCGGGAAGCCTACCGACTTATCGCGTCCGACTCGACCGACTACGCGTTCGTGGGCGAACCAACCGAAAAGGGATTGACAATTCTCGAAAAAGATACGCTCGTTTTTTCAGACGATAGAAAAACGATACCGGAACTGGCGGATGAGCCGTTATTTGTCCACGAGAATCGCAATCTCGCGGGCCTGTTTCAGGATTTATACGGCGATAGACATCGTCATCTCGTGGTTGTGGACGAGTCCGGCGATGTTACGGGAGTTGTCAGCCGCGACGACATTCTATCCGCAATTTTCGCGGCTCCGTTCATTAGAAGCCAACCGGAATTCTCACGACTTTCCAGAGTAGGCAACTTTTATCTGATTTCGGGAGAGATGGAAATCGACGATTTCAACGCGCTTTTCGGTAGCGATTTTGGTAGCGATATACAACGGACGATCGGCGGTTTTCTTGTCGAGAAGATCGGCCGGTTACCTGTTGCTGGCGAGGATTTTGAATATAATGATATTGTATTTCGCGTGATTAGAGTTTTTGAGGGCCGGATCGAGAGATTCGCGGCAAAGAGGGTAGAATGATACTCTCGGCTATCATAGTGATAATCGGTCTTTTGGGTGCGGCCTTTTTTGCCGGCACGGAAACCGCGCTGGTTACTCTTCTCAGTAAAAGCGATAAATCGCGGAAAATCCCGCAATCAATCGCGAAATGGCTGGAACACCCGCGCACTATATTCTCCGTAACTTTGGTCGGGACGAATATCTGCATAATCGTGGCTTCGTCGCTTTCGACAAGCATCGCGATAAACATCTTCGGCTACAACGGCGCGCTTATTTCGCTGCTTACAATTACGGTTATAAGCCTTATTTTCTGCGAGATACTGCCGAAAAGCAGGGCGCTTGTCGGCCCGGAATCGTTTGCCCGCTTTGCGTCGTTGCCGTTCAATATCGCCGCTCAAATACTTAAACCGATAACAAAAACGACCGACTGGATTTCGGGCGGTATAGTTAATTTAATCCACAAAATAATTTCGCCCGCACCCGCGCCCAATTGGGAGGAATTCGAACTGATTGCACGTGAGGGCGAAATTAACCTCGGCAGCAACCGTAATGCCCTTTTTGTTTTAATGTTCGATTATGCGAGAAAAACCGTTTTCGACATTATGACGCCCAGAGCAAGACTGTCAACAATTCCCGTAGATGCATCCGGGGAAGGCGCCCTGAACCTTGCGCTCGACTCCGACTCCCCCATTCTAATAGTCGAGTCCGAGGGTGAAAATATCGATGGTGTTCTGGATGTCGCAAACCTGCTCGAATCCGGCAATATCAATGTTGCGGATGCTATGACAGAGCCTTTCTTCGTCCCCGAAACGACCCCGATAATGAGGCTTTTCGCGGAAATGTGCGATTCGGATATCGAATATGCTCTCGTCGTCGATGAATATGGAAACATCACCGGCGGGGTGCTTCGTGACCATATCGCGGACATCTTTTCCGGCGCGAAAATCAAATTAGACAGCTCTATTCGCGGCAAGACAGCCACCGGTTATATTGTGGACGGCGCTATGGACATCGACCGGCTCGATGAACTTCTCGGCGCGGAATTCCCGCGTGGACCGTATCGCACCGTTGCGGGACTTATCGAGGAGCTAACCGGCGAGATTCCGGAAGTCGATTGCCCGGTAGTCTGTTGTAAGTGGCGTTTCATAGTCACACGCCGCAACTTGCACAAAATCCTGCGGCTCAAAATCGAACCGGTCGAAGGCTCATAGAGAATTTACGCCATCAGCACGAGGGCAATTTTCTTACCGATACGAAAAGATGGATTATATTGATAAATATTCATATTAGAATAACGCGATATCAGGATAGCCGAGGATATAAAACTCGAAACTTTATAAACAATCAAACACTCAATAAAGGAAAGCCAAAATGAAAAAGGCACTATTTTTGTTGGCGGTTATGTCGGCCGCAAGCGTAACGATTGCAGGATGGGTTCCTATGTTTAACGGAACGTTATACGGCGAATCTCATCCGCTTTTCAGCGGCGGGATGGATAACACAAAACCCCTTTTCTATGACCTCGACGGTGACGGCGACGCCGACCTGATATGGTCGAATGAAGGTGATGATTATATGAAACTATGGGAGAATACCGGGACGGCAATTGCACCCGCATGGTCTATGGTTTCCGAAACATGGTTCAACCTGGGAGGCGATTATACTCCTTACCCGGCTATCGGGGACCTGGACAACGACGGCGATCTCGATATGATTATCGGTTATCACCGGAATTTGCACTACTATGACAACACAGGTGGTTCTCTGATCGATCCGTCTGTTACCCTAATCGACGATGAATATCTGGGGCATTATACAACATCGGCCACGCCCACACCTTTTCTGGTCGATATCGATAACGATCTGGACCTCGACCTTTTTGTCGGGGAAGGTGAAAATAGAATATGGTTCTATCGAAATATAGGGGATGTTACGACACCGAATTTCACGATGGTGGATTCGGAGTATTTTATACCGCCTGCATACGCTTGGAGTATCGCGTATTTTTTCGATATGGACTTAGACAGCGATTATGATTTCATATTCCAAGGGAATCGTAATACATACTTGAGTAGAAACTCCGGAACAGCTTCGATTCCAGCCTGGGAATCCTACGACAGCTTGTATTTTCCCCACCTATCAAATTCGGCCAGAGGTGTTTCGCTTTGGGATCTATATGGCACAGGGTTACCCTGTTTAGTGACAGGCTCAGAAATTCGATTGAATCATTTCTTCACGAATACCGGAACGATTGCAATACCTAATTGGGTGGACGCGCCACAACCATGGGAGACAATCGAGGTCTCCTATCGCGGGCGGATAGAAATGCCCGACCTGACCGACGACGGTTTGCCGGAGATGCTTATCTTTGGATATAACTATGAATTAGCTTTGAGAAACGTAGGCACGTCCGGCAGTCCTGCATGGGAAGTGGATTCAGCTCTAATCGACGGCTTATGGGAAACGAACATGAATCCCACTTTCGGAGACCTCGATAACGACGGAGACCTTGACGCTGTTATAGGAACTACTTCTGATGACTTAAAATATTACGAAAATATTGGGGATTCGACTAACCCTATTTGGGGCACGGTAGTTGACGATTGGTTTAGTATCATACATAGGAGCTATATGAGCCCGGCGTTGGTCGATATCGATAATGACGACGATCTCGACCTTTTCGTTGGCGATGGAAGCGATACGATATTCTTTTATGAGAATACGGGCACACCGACCGTTCCGAATTTCCCGTCGGGTGTAATAGTCGCCGATTTTACACCCGCGCATTCTCGTGAATTCCTCTACCGCCCGGGCTTGTGCTTCTTCGACTACGACGGCGATGGCGACTTCGATCTTCTGGCGGGACAGGACGATGGCGATTGCAAACTCACATATTGGGAAAATACGGGTGACGCCGGTTCTCCGAGCTGGGAGGCTCCTGTGACCGATTACGTGGATACTGCTGTAGCAGGTCTTTCCGATGTCGAGGTTTTCGATTACAACGGCGATGGCGATAACGATCTTATTTGTGCTACATATGACGGTGGCGTAATGGTTTACATTTGGGACGAATTTGTTGGTATAGCGAATTCGGGCAAAAGACCGGATAAAATTTCTTTAAGCGCCTACCCGACCCCATTCAATTCCGCGGTTACGATCTCCTTATCTGTCATTCCGGCGACCTCTTCTGTCATTCCGGGCTTGATCCGGAATCCAGAAATCGAGATATATGATTTAAACGGGCGAATCGTTGCGGAAATCCCTGCGAACCGAAGCGAGTCGGCGAAGCCGTCGAGCACCTTCGCCTCCGGTGCATACCGGTGGCAACCCGACGAATCCCTCGGCAGCGGCGTTTATCTCGTCCGCGCGCGCTTCGACAGGCTCAGCGACCGAGGCGAGGAATCAGTGACAAAACGGGTGGTATATTTGAAATAATCTAAAATCTAATCCCCTCCGGTGGCTGTAAAGACGATAGAGCCGTCGTATCCGACCGCACATCCGTGATCGACGTCCGTAATGAAAATGCTTTTGAGTGCAGTAATCGACCCGGCAGCGCTGTTCTGTTCGTGCCAGTTGTTGCCGCCGTCCGTTGTGTGGATAATCCTCCCGGAAGTCCCGGAAG
>Ga0272444_10001122_pt1 | contig 26411 bp, 21 predicted proteins | sample SSMForm13_FD_201033 | JGI IMG/M metagenome (GOLD analysis project Ga0272444, IMG submission 201033) | Marine sediment archaeal communities from Little Sippewissett salt marsh, Falmouth, MA, United States - SSM-Form-13 | ecosystem: Environmental > Aquatic > Marine > Wetlands > Sediment ...
TTTGCCTTGCCCGCCGCTGATGTATTCGTCGCAACCGGGGCGAGATAGCCGACACCGTTGGCAATCAGTCGGGACGAAGCAATACCATGCTGCTTGGTAAGGGCTGAAACGACTGCGAGTGCCCGCTGCCTGAAAAGTCCCATATTGAAGCAGCACCAGTAAATGTTCCTGCTTGAACAGCTTTGCGATCTCGGCAATAACTGGTTAAGCGTTCTTTCGCTTGTCCCTGAGATAGATGGATTTTGATTGACCGTCACCCGCAGGCCGTTCTTCGAGATCGAACAGTTTCGCGGCTCTGACCAGTTCACCGAGCTTGCCGTAACCATAGTTTCGCGGATCAAATTCTGAAGATTGCTTGGCAATGGTATTCCCTACGGTAGCAAGATGGGCCCACCCGCTGTCATCTGATGCTGAATCGACGGCGTTTCTGAGAAGCATGACCAGTCGTGTATCCTTTTTCAGCTCCGCTGTCGATTTTCTTTTAATGGCTTCACTTTCGTTAGCTCTTGCGCGCAGCACTTCGGTATAGATAAACTTGTCACAGGCGGAAACAAATGCAGAAGGGGTCTTTTTCTCCCCGAAACCGTAGACAAAAAGACCGGATTCCCGGATCCTCGAGGCCAGCTTCGTGAAGTCACTGTCACTCGAAACTATGCAGAAACCGTCAAACTTCTCCGTATAGAGAAGATCCATGGCATCGATAATCATGGCGCTATCGGTGGCATTTTTGCCTCTGGTATAGCCGAACTGCTGAATAGGCTGAACAGAATGTTCCAGCAGTATCTCTTTCCACGCTTTAAGGGCCTGAGATGTCCAGTCGCCATAAATTCTTTTCACGCTTGCAATACCGTATTTGGCAACCTCTGCAAGCAGGCCGTCAATGATTGAGGCCTGGGTATTGTCGGCGTCGATAAGCACCGTTAGTCTCTCTGTTTTTTCAGATGCCATGATATTTCATACAATTGTACATTCTTCCGGACTTTTCTCTCTCTACAGGGCACCTCTGTTTATTTATTCCGCGCTTCAATTGCTTCGTTAACCGGTGCTCGAAATCCTCATGTACTCTCTGTACACTCCGGTTTCTGTGCTCCGTTCGCCTTGCTCTTGCAGCGCTCATAACAATAAAGAGAGGTACCATATAGTAACTCCGGAAGTTGTTGTTTCAAACTGATTCGGAAGTAGTGACAAGTTACAATCGCGCCTCTACCCGTCAAAAAAACCAGGACAGTCCAAACCTGAATAATTCACCAGAGGAAGAAAAAAAGCGATTTTCAGAACTTTTTACGTTTGAGAAAAAGTGAACTCAACACAACACTAACGGAACTCATAGCCATGGCGCCACCTGCGATCATGGGATTGAGCAGCCAGCCCGTCCAGGGGTAGAAGAGGCCCGCCGCCACAGGAATCCCGATGACATTGTAGAACAGTGCCCAGAACAGGTTCAGGCGAATTCTCTGCATGGTAAGTCGGCTCAAACGTATGGCCCGGGGCAGAGCGAGAAGATCATCCCGCATGAACACGATATCCCCGGCCTCCATGGCGATATCGGTTCCGGAGCCCATCGCTATGCCTATATCGGCCTGAGCAAGAGCAGGCGCGTCATTGATGCCATCACCTACCATAGCTACCGTTTCTTTTTGCTGAAGCCCTTCGATAAAGGCGGCCTTTTCCGCCGGCAGAACTTCTGCCCTGAAGGACGATATTCCTGCCTGGCCGGCAATTGCATGGGCAACTCTCTCATTGTCCCCGGTTATCATTGTGGTTGAAATACCCATCGCGTGCAGCCTGCGAACCGCTTCTTCTGCTTCCGGCCGCAATGAATCACTCAAGGCGGCAATTCCCAGGGCATTGCCTGATCCGGCAAGCATAATCACGGTCTGCCCTTCTGCTTCAGCCTTTTCCGCCGCCTCTCTGAAAAACGCTGTGTCAATTCCCGCCTCTTCAACAAAACGAAGAGAACCAATCATAGAGGGACTCCCTTCAACCATTGCCTCGGCGCCTCTTCCCGAATGCGAAAGAAATGCTTCCGCCCCTGCAGGCTCGATGCCGAGATCCCCTGCCTTTCTGACGAGAGCTTGAGCAAGCGGGTGTTCTGATCCCAGCTCAATGGCTGCCGCCATCCTGAGGAATGCAGCTTCGCTGAAACCATCCCGAACCGTTATAGCGGTTACTTCAAGCGCCGCTTCTGTTATTGTTCCGGTCTTATCGAAAACAATATGACTGACACGCCCTGCCGTTTCAAGAGCCCTCCCACCCTTGATAAGAATACCCTCGCGGGCTCCCATACCCGTTCCGACCATTATTGCGGTAGGTGTCGCAAGCCCCAGTGCGCAGGGACAGGCAATGACCAGTACCGATACCGTCACGACCAGCGCAAAACCGGGAGATGCTCCAAGCACAAAAAACCAGAGAATAAACGTCATACACGCAATCGCGATCACTGCAGGAACAAACCGTGATGATACCCTGTCGGCAAAACGCTGAACCGGCGCTTTCTGCATCTGGGCATCCTCGACCAGACGAATGATTTTAGCCAGCATCGTTTCTGCCCCGATCCGAACGACTTTCATGGTAAAACTGCCTTCCCTGTTGATCGTCGAACCGATCACCTCCTGACCTTCCACCTTAGACACAGGAACGCTTTCCCCGGTTATCATACTCTCATCAAGTGTTGTCCTTCCCTTGATAATCACTCCGTCGACCGGCACCTGCTCTCCCGGGCGAACAACCAGAATATCTCCGGGATCAAGTTCTTCAACCGGCACCAGAACCTCAAGACCGTTCCTGATAAGGGATGCCTCTTTGGGAAAAAGCTTCTCCAGACTGCTTATCGCTTCAGAGGTACGATGTTTCGATAACGCTTCAAGATACTTGCCAAAAACCACAAGCGTTATCAGCACTGCTGAAGCCTCGAAATACTGATCATGCCCTCCCTCGAAAAGCACGAGAAAAACCGAATAAAAATAAGCCGCGCTGGTACCAAGTGCCACCAGTGTATCCATGTTCGAGGTGCCGTTACGAAAAGCAGCCCACGCGCCCCGATAAAATTCCCGCCCCACATAAAACTGTACGGGAGTTGCCAGAATCCAGAGAATATGCCCTTGAAACGGGATCGGGCTCTGCATGAAAAACATTCCGAGAATGAGTGCCGGAATGGCAAAAACAGCACCGGTAATCAACCGGCGTCTCAAAACACGCAGTTCATCCCGGTAGAGAGAATCATCTTTTCGGATTACACCGGAATCAATGCGTCGCGCCCCATACCCCCGTTTTTCAACTTCCCTGACAAGTCCTGAAGGATCTGTCACTGCCGGATCATAGCTCACCGAAGCTTTTCCGGCGATAAGATTCACAACTGCTGTGTCAACGCCCTCAGCTTTGCCAAGAGCCTTTTCAACAAGTTTCACACAGCTCTCACAATGCATTCCTGTTATTTTCAGATCAACTGTTTCCACGGCGCTATCCCGCGACGGTATATCCTTCGTTTTCAATAACTGTTTGCAGGGTTACAGACGAAACCCTGCTCTCATCATAGACGACCTGCACCGTTCCTGAACTATGCGAAGCCTCCGCTTTCTCGACTCCTCCGACCTCCTCCAGAGCCTCCCTGACAACCGTTTCACAACTGCCGCAATGCATCCCCCCGACTTTCATGGTTATGGTTTTCATACCTTGTTCTCCTTGTTTCACAATTGCTATGCCTCTTTTTCTTTACAAGCAAATTATCACACTGTCAGTTCCTTGAGCAATCCGGCGAGAGGCTACGCTGTAGCTTGAGGCATGAAAGTCCGAATGGAGTTCAGACGTTCCAGGGCAAACGGGACGGCTCCTCGTGTCAGATGCTGTGCGCCCGGAATGAGGAATAGACGACTACGGTACGGGCCGCTCTGTTTAAAAGCCAGTGCCGAAGGCCAAAGCGCAATTGTTCGATCATCACATATATATGTTTATATTACAGGGCACCTCTATTTATTGTCATGAGCGATTCAAGTGCGAGGCGAACGGAGCGCAGAAACCCCTTTCTATCCGCTCAACGAAGCAATTGAAGCGCAGAATAAATAAATAGAGATGCCCACAGTATTTGAAGGAAACATAACCGATCAGCAGAGACAAGCCAGTATAATTTGATCCCTCCGATGATGCACACAAATCGACACTCTTTCCGGTTACTGATTTCCGTGATGATTTTCATGCTTTCAGGGTTCGTCGCTCTTGGCTTTTCAGGTTGCGATCCGGCATCAAATGAACTCAAGGAGCGTCAACAGGCCGTCTGGCAAAATCCTGAAGATCCACAGGCATATATCAAACTTGGAAATGAATATGCAAAGCAACAGCTCTACGACAAGGCTGTTGAAGCATACGAAAACGCCCTTTCTCTGAACCCTCAAAGCGGCATCACCGTCTATCCTGCCCTCGGCGCGGCGTATTTCAACCGCCGGCAATACACCGAAGCACTCGTATACTTCAAAAAAAGTCTTGAATACTCTCCGGAAGATTCCCTCAGGTTTTATGACATAGGAAATGTTTATCTGCACCTGCAAAAATGTGATCTGGCAATTGAGGCATACCTTCAGGCAATTGAAAACAGCACAGCATTCCAGGAAGCGCATTACAATCTGGCCGTCTGTTACATAAGAACCGGCCAAAAAGCAAAAGCTCAAGACATTTATGCATGGCTTCAGGAGAAAAACAATTATCTTGCCGTCTCTCTGGAACGCCATCTGGAAAATGAAAAATAAGGCTTTGCAGGCATAGAGACGGCACTGAGGACAGTTAACCGCCTTTAGGGAGAGAAAATCCGCTGAAGTGTATCCATGGACAAACCAACAGATATTTTTGAACAGGTCAGTGAGCCTCTGCCCCTGAAAAAGGCTGTGAGCGCACTACGAAAAATGGTTCTTCACCATGCGGCGTCTGCCAAAAGTGTTTCAGAACCGCCTCTTCACACTTTTTCGGTACCTGTATCGATAACGGACTCTCTGCTGTGGTTGCACAGCCAGAAAATCTATCCTAAATTTTTCTGGTCAAACAGGGAAAAAAACGACATCGTAGCGGGAATAGGTCTGGCTGACCGTATCGAGTATGACAAAACAGGTCCCAATAACGCCAGTTTCGACAGACTACAGAAAGCAGTCTCGGAAAAGGATCCGGAAGCCCGCTATTTCGGCGGGTTCTGTTTCAATAATGAGCAGCAACAGGATGAGCAATGGAAGGCTTTCAAGTCTTTCACCTTTATTCTCCCTCTGATCCAGCTTTCTGTCAGCGATGCAAGACCTGCTTTGACCTGTCACCTGATGCTTGGTCCCGGAGAAAACACCTCCGAAAAATACACCCTGCTGCTTGACGCGATAGATGCCATCGAAACCTCTGACGCTCCTGACAATACCGGTATACCGGAAATCCGATCTCTCTCTTTCAGCCCCGACCAGAAACAGTGGATGGACACCTGCGAAGTTGTTCTTGAACGATTCAGGAAAGGCCTGATAGGCAAAATCATTCTCGCGCGGCAGACGCTGCTTGAATTTGATCACAGCTTTTCTCCTCTTCTGTTTCTGCTGCGATACCCTTTTCCGGAAAGCTCCACCTACAGATTCTACTTTGAACCGGAAAAAAACATCGCATTCTTCAGTTTTTCTCCTGAAAGGCTCTACCGGAGAGACCGTGAACAACTGTTGACTGAAGCCCTCGCGGGCACCTGCTCCAGAGAAACAATGGACAATGGGAGTGAAGAGGCCTGCAAGCAACTGCTCAACTCGGAAAAGGATATCAGAGAACATAAATTTGTCAAGGATACCATTGCCAGAGAACTCAAACCGATCTGCAATGTGATCGATATGGAAGAAAGCGTTCGTGCATTGCAGCTCAACCGCCTGGTTCACCTCTATACCCAGTGCAGAGCTTCGCTGAAAGCTGAAAAAAACAATGACGCGGCTGTATTGAAAACTCTCCATCCAACACCTGCCGTGGGCGGGGTGCCAAAAGATGCTGCCCTTGAACAGATCATCCGTCTCGAACCGTTCAGCAGAGGATGGTATGCCGGGCCGGTTGGCTGGATCAGCCGAAACTCCGCTGAATTCGCAGTAGGCATTCGTTCAGCGGTTGGATCGGGAAACAAGGTTTACCTGTACTCGGGAGCCGGTCTTGTCAAGGGCTCCGACCCCGCATCTGAATGGGAAGAGGTAGACCATAAAATCGCCGACATTCTCGCCATTACCCGCCAGAACGTATAGAGAGAGTCTTGAACCGTCGATTTGTATACTACTGACCGCTATAGAGCCACTCATCTTACTATGAACAACAAGGAAATCACCACCATTTGGTGCAGACTGATCATTGAAGAGCTGGGGCGCCACCGGATAGATCGTTTCTGTATTTCTCCAGGCTCAAGGTCTACTCCGCTCACCGCTGCGGCTGCCAGAAATCCGGGGACGCGCTGCACCATCTTTCCTGACGAACGAGCCGCCGCTTTTTTTGCTCTCGGGTTTGCCCGCGCGACCGGAAAACCGGCTGTACTGATATGCACGTCGGGAACAGCGGTCGCGAACTACTTTCCAGCGGTTGTGGAAGCCTCCTTCAGCAACCTGCCGATACTTGTTCTTTCAGCAGACAGACCATTTGAGCTCCTTGAAACAGGCGCGAATCAAACCATACGTCAGCAGGGACTTTTCGGCTCCTATTCGCGATGGAACATGGAGTTACCCGAGCCTTCCGAAGCGATCCCTGCAGAGGCTTTACTCTCTACCATCGATCATGCCGTTCGGAGAACGCTCGGATCACCTCCAGGACCGGTACATCTCAATCTCCCTTTCAGAGAGCCGTTTGAGCCTGTCTATCTCTCCGAAGAGACACCGTGGGAGAGATCTCTTACTCGATGGAAACAGAACAATGAGCCGCTGAACAGCTTTTCCTTAAACATGAAGATCGCTGACCGGAAGGTAATCGATCACACAAAAACACTGCTGAAAGACGCTTCGTCCCCCCTTATCGTCGCAGGACAGCTTGATAGTCGAACGGATGCTGAAGCGATAGGTACACTCGCCGAGGCCCTCGACATCCCGTTGTATGCGGATATATCCTCACAGCTTCGAATGCACGGCAAGCATGTACCGCTTCAGACGCTGCTGCTCTCGGAACGTTTCAAATCATCGTTCGCGCCTGATTTTGTCCTTCATTTCGGAGGAAAAATCGTCGGGAAACAACTTGCTGTCGCGATAAAAAACCGTGCACCGGAACACTTCATTGTCATTAACAGTAACTCTGCCCGCTACAACCCCGATCACAATGTAACCCTGCAGATCGAAGCCTCTCCCGGCGATTTCGCGAAGCTCCTGGTCCCGGAGAAGAACCGCACCGGCAAGCATGAACGTTCACTGGACGCTCTGTCGGGTGAGATCGAAAAAGCGCTCGATGATTACTGCGCGCCAGGAAAGCCTCTTACAGAAATCTCAACAGCGAGAATGCTCTCCGGTATGATCCCTGAAGGTCACGGGCTGTTCATCGCCAACAGTATGCCGATCAGGGACATGGATTTCTATGCCTCCCTCCGAAAAAAAGGTTCGGCACCACTCTGCGCTATGAATCGCGGAGCCAGCGGTATCGAAGGCAACATTGCGACAGCGGCAGGTCTGGCAGAGGGCCTCGGCACGCCGGTCACCCTTCTTATCGGAGACATCTCATTCCTGCACGATCTTAATTCGCTTACCCTGCTGCAGGGTATGGCACAACCGCTACATATCGTTGTCATCAACAATAACGGAGGGGGAATCTTTTCTTTTCTGCCTGTCGCAACAGAGAAAGATATTTTTGAAACAAACTTCGGCACCCCTCAGAATTACCGTGTACGTTCAGCTGCTGAAACATTCGGTATTGTCTACAGCAACCCCTCTTCACCTGAAAGCTTCAAGGCATCGTATACCGACTTGTGCCGGTCTGCCGTATCAGGCATTATTGAAGTCAACGGTTCAAGAGAAGAGAACCTTGAAGAACATCGCAGGGTAAACGAAAAACTGAGAAACATCATTGACCGGCATCTATGAAGATTGTCACTTCGGGTTTTACGTTTCATGCCGCCGCTACCGGCAGGGGAAAACCAGACGGTATTTTTCTGCTACATGGATTTCTGGGGTCAGGCAACGACTGGCAATACCACACCGACAGGCTGCAGGAAAATTTCGACTGTATCATGCCTGACCTGCCAGGCCACGGAACAACGCTATCCACTGACATGACGCCCCGATCCTTTGAAGAGATCGCCGGACAGCTTGCAGAGGCTGCGTCCCGATGTTATCCCTGCCCGCTCCATCTCGTGGGCTATTCCATGGGAGGACGGCTGGCTCTTTATCTTGCGCTTCACTATCCTGAGATCTTTAAAAGCGCGGTTATTATCTCCTCGTCGCCCGGCCTGAAAACAGCCGCGGAACGCGACCGGAGAATGGAATCAGATACCATAATCGCCGAGAGTATCCGGGATAACTATCACCGCTTCCTCGACAACTGGTACAACCTGAAACTCTTCGAACCTCTCAAACAGCACCCTCTTTTTCCAGAAATTCTGCAAAGACGATACACGAACGACCCGGATGCTCTTGCCGAAGCGCTCGAACAGATGAGTACCGGCCGACAGTCCTCTTTATGGGAAAAACTCCGTGAAAACAAGCTTCCTGTCAACTTTTTTGTCGGTGAAAAAGACACAAAATACGTTGAGATTGGCCGCCAAATGGTTAATTTATGCCCGTATTCTGAACTGGTCATCTTTCCCGACTGCGGGCACACACTGCATATTGAAAACAGACAGCTGTTTCTCGACCGTCTGGTTGCGTTTTTAGAGCGCATACCGTGAACGGCACTCATCTATTAACAACAAAACACGGCATTATGAGTACTGTAAACTGGATACAGTCCGGTGATTTCACCGATATTTTCTACCATAAAGCTGAGGGCATAGCCAAAATAACCATCAATCGTCCCGAGAGGCGCAACGCTTTCCGTCCGCAGACGGTCGTTGAAATGATTCAGGCTCTCGAAGACGCAAGGAATGACGAGAACATCGGCGTCATTATCCTGACAGGACAAGGCCCTCTGGCTTTCTGCTCGGGCGGCGATCAGAAAATCCGGGGCGATGCCGGATACGCGGACGAAAAAGGGGTTAACAGACTCAACGTACTCGACTTCCAGCGCGACATCCGCACCTGTCCGAAACCGGTTATCGCCATGGTTGCCGGTTACTCGATCGGCGGGGGCCACGTTCTGCACATGCTCTGTGACCTGACCATTGCGGCTGACAACGCCGTGTTCGGTCAGACAGGGCCGAAAGTAGGCTCCTTTGACGGGGGCTGGGGAGCAAGCTACATGGCCCGCCTTGTCGGTCAGAAAAAAGCTCGTGAGATCTGGTACCTCTGCCGCCAGTACAACGCGCAGGAAGCCCTCGACATGGGCCTCGTCAACACCGTTGTGCCTCTGGACAGACTTGAAGAGGAAACCGTTCAGTGGTGTCGTGAAATCCTGGAACATTCACCGCTTGCGATCAGATGCCTTAAATCAGCTCTGAACGCTGACTGCGACGGACAGGCCGGTTTGCAGGAACTTGCCGGAAATGCGACGCTGCTCTACTACATGAGCGAAGAGGCGCAGGAAGGCAAAAATGCTTTTGTTGAAAAACGTAAACCTGATTTCGGAAAATTCCCAAAAAGACCTTGAAGCCGCAAAACGCTTCCATATACCGCTATTCCATCCCTTTTGTCAGGCCGGTTCCCGTTCTCGGCAAGAGCCTCGGCACAAGGGATGGTTCTGTTCTGGCCCTGAAGTCCGGAGACGGTCTGCACACCGGCTTCGGAGAAATAGCCCCGCTTCCGGGCCTTCATAAAGAATCACTCCCTGAAGCCCTTGAGCAATGCAAGTCACTTCTCCTTTCGTCCGATCTTTCCTATGGCGGGCTATCGCTTGAAAATGCAGGAAAACATCTTCACGACAGTGTATTGCCTTCCGTTCGCGCCGGCATTGAAATGGCATTGCTCAACCTGCAGTCGGCCGTCTCAGGAACACCTCCCTCATTCCCCGGTGCGCCCGAAGCAGCAAGAAAACTGCCCCTTAACGCGCTGCTGTTCGGTGATGCTCCCTCAGTGATCTCCATGGCAACAGACTATTTCCGGAATGGCTACCGCACCTTCAAGCTCAAGGTACAGGCCTCCGACCCCGGCCTGGCCGTCAAACAGGTGCTTGCTCTTCGCTCCGCCTTCGGCAGGGAGATTTCCCTGCGCCTCGACAGTAACCGGTCGTTCGATCTCGAGAAAGCCTGCCTCTTTTTCAACCGGATTCCGGCTGAGAGTATCGAATACATCGAGGAACCGCTTGCCGACCCCTTCCTTATCCCGGAATTCTTCAGCAGAACAGGAGTCCGCTCAGCGCTCGACGAATCACTCTGGATGAGCCCCGGCATATGGAACGGCATTGCACACCACTGCCTCGGCGGCGTTGTCCTTAAACCGGCACGTCTGGGAAGTTTCACGACGACAGTGCGCCTGGCCCGGGAAGCTCGGGATGCAGGCATTGCTGCGGTCATCAGCGCTGCCTTCGAATCAGGCATCGCTCTGGGATTCTACGCTCATCTGGCATCTGTACTCTCGAAAAATCCGTCCCCGTGCGGTCTGGATACCTTCCGGCAGCTCAGCCGGGATATCCTATACAACCCTCTGCACACCGAATCAGGCTGCATTGATGTCATGACAGCCTACCGCAACAGCCTCAGCCCGGATCTCTCGAGACTCAAACTCATTGAAGCATGGACATTGTAGCAAAAGCGGCGAAAACGTTCAGCGATAATCCCGCGCTGGTCACCGAAAAAGAAACCCTCTCTTTTCGTAACCTTGAAACAGCAACCACCCGTATCGCGCATACCCTTTCACAACACGGCATCCGGAAAGGTGATGTTGTCGCGCTCTGCATGTCCAACAGCCCTGAACTGCTGCTCCTGCTGCTCGCCCTGCTCAAAACCGAAGCAGTCAGTGCCCCACTTAACTACCGTTTTCCCGCCCCCCGGCTCCAGGCCCTGCTGCCCCGCCTGAAGCCATCGCTGCTCATCGGCCCTGAAACCCTGACAGGAGGACTTTCTTTTCCAGCAAAACTGACACCCGAGGAAATCCTTGCGGAGATCGACACTGAAATACCGCTTCCCCGACAGTTCAACAATTCAACACCTCAACAACTCAACACTTCAACAACTCCACACTTCAACACTCCCCTCTCCATCATTCATACCTCTTCGAGCTCCGGCAACCCCAAAGCCGCGCTGCACTCCTTCGGCAACCACTATTACAGCGCACTCGGCGCCAACGAAAATATCGCTTTCGGCCCTGGCGACTGCTGGCTGCTCTCGCTGCCGCTTTTTCACATAGGGGGTTTCGCTATGCTCTTCCGCTCACTACTTGGCGGCGGAGCGCTTGCCGTCGCGGAAGCCGGAACACCGATCCGGGATGCCCTGCATAATTTTCAACTCTCGCATCTATCGCTCGTTCCTACGCAACTCTACCGGATGTTCCATGACGATGAGACCCTGAAAAAGCTGCAGCGCCTCAAAGCTATTCTGCTGGGAGGAAGTGCCGTGGAACCGGCGTTGCTCACCGAGGCATCGACAGCCGGATTACCGGTCTATCTGACCTACGGGTCAACCGAAATGAGCTCACAGATAGCGACCACCGCAGGTCCGACGAGCACCATTAGCGCAGGAAAGGTGCTTGCATACCGTGAACTCTCTATCGGATCCGGCAACGAGATTCTCGTCAAGGGCCCCTGCCTTTTTCAGGGATATCTTTCCAAGGAAGGACCGGTTCTCGATACCGACGCTTCAGGCTTTTACCACACCGGGGATACCGGTATACTCTCACCGGACGAAGAGCTGCAGGTCACCGGCAGAATTGACAACATGTTTATTTCGGGAGGGGAAAACATCCATCCTGAGGAAATCGAGCACGCCCTCTGTTCGCTCAACGGGATACTCAGGGCCATCGTCGTCCCGGCATCAGATCCGGAATACGGCCTCAGACCGAAAGCGTATATCGAGACAACTGAAAATGCTCCTCAAGATCAGAACATCACAGACAGCCTGTCACGTGAAATCGGAAAACTCAAAACCCCCGTCGCCATAATCCACATCGATGCCTGGCGCCTGCTGCCGGGAACAGAGAAGATTGACAGGGGATATTACAAGGGCATTGCGTAAGCAAAGATACTCGATTTCTACTTTTTGACCATGTTTCATTATTTTCAGCGCATAGCTGCTGAAACGCCCTATTCCTCCATCGCCTGATAGTCAGTATACCCTTTCGGACCGGATGAGTAGGCGGTGCTCATATCGGGCTGGTTCACAGCAGCGCCTGTTTGCCAGCGCTCGACAAGGTCGGGATTGGCAATGAAAGGCCTTCCGACAGCTATGAGGTCGCATCTCTTCGCGTCCAGGTCGCTTTCAGCCCGCTCAGCATCGTAGCCGCCGGAAAGTATCAGCGCTCCGTCAAACTCCCTTCGGAAGGTCTCTTTGATGGAATCAGGTACCACCGGCGCGCCCATTGACGAGTGATCGACGAGGTGAATGTAAGCAGGCCCGGCAACGGTGAGCTGTCGGGCAAGATAGCCGTACTCCTCTTCCATAGCGTCGTAGAGCGGCATATCGTTGAACACACCGAACGGAGAAAGGCGTATGCCGACCCGCTCTTTGCCGATAGCGCCGGTCACCGCCTCGACAACTTCCAGCATGAAACGCGCACGGTTCTCTATGGATCCGCCGTAACTGTCGCTACGCCGGTTGGTGTTCGGTCGAATGAACTGTTCGATAAGGTAACCGTTTGCCCCGTGCAGCTCAATGCCGTCAAAACCCGTTATAAAGGCACTCCTGGCAGCCTGGGCATACTCTTCTATGGCGACTTTGATATCCTCTTCGCTCATAACTTCGGGCACAGGATAGGACTGCATGCCGTCCTTATCCGTATACATCTCGCCGGATGCCCCAACGGCTGACGGTGCCATGATGCGAGCTCCGGCGGGCATATTGAGGGGATGGGCTATCCGTCCGCAGTGCATGAGCTGCAGAAAAATCTTTGCACCTTTCCTGTGCACCGCTCCGGTTACCGCTTTCCATCCGTCTGTCTGGGCACAGGAGAATATTCCCGGTATACGCGGGTAGCCCAGACCGTTCGGAGAGGGTGAGGTGCCTTCGGTAATAATGAGACCGGCTGTCGCCCGCTGCCCGTAGTATTCAACCATGAGCGGGTTGGGAACATTACCGCTCGCGCGGCTGCGCGTCATCGGAGCCATGACCAGATGATTCTGAAGCCCCAGAGGCCCGAGAGTGGTCGGGGAATAGAGTAGAGACATGGCAGAGTCCTTGTTAGAGTGTTTTCCTTCTTTTTCAAAGCGTCTAACACTCTAACGCACAGCAGGCACATTCAGTTTTCCGAAACACAAGACAATCGTCAATACTCAAGGGCACCTCTATTAATTGTAGTGAGCGAGCTGAAGACAAGGCGGACGGAGCACAGAAACCGGAGTGTACACAGAGTACATGAGGATTTCGAGCACCGACCAACGAAGTATTCGGGTCGGGCAACAAATTAATAGAGGTGCCCTCAAGGGTACCTCACGCTCTGGCTGCCTGACGTTTCAGTACCCAGACCACAATAACCCCGCCCAGACCGGCGACAGGCGCATAGATGAAAATGGTTATGACGAGACTGAGAAGATAGTCCACAAAGCTCATCTCCAGGGGAGAGCGCAGCATTTCCTGAAACTGACTGATGCGCATATCCTGTTCAGGGGAAACTCCTTTCAGCTGATCGCTGATATACAGAAATTCTTCCGTTCCCGGGCGGTAATCAAAAACCGTAATCAGTAGGTAACCGGCCGTCACCGAAAAAATGCTGCCAAGAACACCCGCCAGGCTTGAAAAAGAAAAGGCTTCCGGCAGGGACAGCTTTTGCTGACAGGTAATGATGTAGTAATAGGCAGCCAGAGCGCCCGCACTGAGGATTCCGGCGAAAAAGAACATGTTGACGATCGTAAGAAGCGGTACCGTTGTGGTTACAACAATCACCAACGCACCTAAACCGAGAGCTTTGATTTTTTCTTCTGAATACTGCATGTTAACCGAGCACCTCGTCGAGAAAATCGTCCATGGAATAAAAATCCGGCTGGGTCGTATGCTTTTGCGCGAGCCATTTCCCTGCCTGAACCGCGCCTCCGGCAAATCCTTTCCGGTTGCGGGCGGTATGCGAGACAACGATATCATCAGATTCGGAATTGATATAGGCCGCGTGCTGCCCGAACACAGAACCAAGACGGATTGCGGCAACCTGCAGTTCATCACGATCAATTTTCCGATCGGTTGAAAGCTGACTGACTATCGACTTCTTGCGCGAATTAGCCTCAAGAATCATCTCTGCAGCCCTCAGTGCGGTACCGCTCGGGAAATCAGCTTTGGCGGTATGGTGCTGTTCCGAGAACGCGATATCGAAATCCTCGAAAGGAGCGATCATACGCGCAGCCTCTCGCACCGTACGCAGAAAAACATTGACACCAAGTGAAAAATTTGCCGAGTAGAGAAGAGAAGATCCTGACTTCTCTACCATACTTCTGACTATGGCCATCTCTCTGTCCCACCCGGTCGTGCCAACGACCACCGGAACCCGGGAAGCGAGCATCGCAGGAAGGTTCACAAGAAACGCGTCACGAACGGTAAAATCCACAATAACGTCACTGCCTGAAAAACTGTGTTCCGAAATTTCTGCATCGACATCGAGAATATCATGAACCGTATGCTCACCTGAGGCTTCTATCGCGCTGGCAACCTGCTGTCCCATTCTGCCGTTTCCGACAAGTGTGTACTTCATAAAAAACAAGTCAAAATTCAAAAGTAAAAAATCAAAAAGGCTTGACTGCCGTATAGATTGAGAGCTGAATGGCCAGCAATCGAAACCTGGTCTAGTCTAGAATCTCAAACTGACGCTGAGCGAAGGCGACGGGCCTTCAGGGCCGTAAACCGATGAAATCCCTTCTCCCGATATCGCATCGAAATCATAGAGGTGCGCATCGACATAGGCGTCGACAATTCCGGCCACATAGGCAAGAACAAGAAACAGAAGCTGTTGATTACGTTTTTTCTGGTATCTGTCCCGCTCACTCTGGTAAAATGATGCCTGCGGACCATCCGGATCCGCGACGTATTGCGCCCTGAACGTATCATAACTGTCATTGAAATCCAGTGCCGTATAGCCGAAATAACCTAAAAGTCCGTAGAGAACGGGGACTTTCCATATCGCACCGTTGTAAATCTGTCCGTACCCGGGAAGAACAGCGGAAATCATAGCGACTTTCCATGGCTGCATTCGCCTGTCCTCCTCTTCTTCCTGTTGCGAAGGGTCTTCATCCGATTGAGCAAAGAGAGCGCTCTGGATCGAGCCTGCGGTAGCTCTGCTGTCGGGAAACGCCTGTTCTTCGGCAAAAGCGGGCACCAATGCCGTCGCGTTGAGCATAACAGTAAAGAGTAGCGAACGTAACCAGAAACCGCTATTCATAGTGTCGGGATTTTATTGATTTGCACAGGTTCAGAAATCAGTCACGGAAATCAAGAACTTTGTCGAATGCAGACTTACGATGCGGAGCCTCAAGGCTCCGTCTGTCAAGCGTACTGAAGTTCAGGAGTGCATGATATCAAGAATCCGCTCGAGATCGTCCGGAGAAAAGTACTGAATATGAATTTCTCCTTTGCCCTTGTTTTTTTCAACAATCCTGACCTTGGTTGCAAAACGATCCCTCAAACGGGATTCAAGATGGCTGAAGTCATCGCTCGCGCGATCCTTGATTGCCGGTTTTGGTTCATCACGGAACATCCTGTTGACAAGATCCTCCGTCTGGCGAACAGATAACTTGTTACGGACGATCAATTTCCAGACCTTCACCTGCTGCTTCTGGTTTGGCAGATTGATGAGCGCTCTGGCATGTCCTGAAGATATCTCCTTCCGCCGGATACTTTCCTGGATCGATGCGGGCAGTTTTAACAATCTTAAAAAATTGCTGATTGTCGAGCGGTTCTTGCCGACCTTCTGGGCGATCTCATCCTGGGTAAGATTACAGGTGGTAACCAGACTTTTTAAGGCTATCGCGATTTCGATGGCATTGAGATCCTCTCGCTGAATATTTTCAATCAGCGCCATTTCAAGCTTTCCCGCGTCCTCGCCGGCTTCGATAATATAGCCCGGAATAAACTTGAACCCTGCTTTTCGCACCGCCCGCAGACGCCGCTCACCACTTATCAGCTGATATCCGTCCCCGTCCCTGCTGACGGTTACCGGCTGTATAACCCCATTTTCGAGAATAGAATGTTTCAGTTCCTCCAGCGCATTCTCATCGAAATCTTTTCTCGGCTGAAACGGGTTTACCCGGACTTTCTCAACAGGCAGACTTCCCGTAAAGCCAGCAGGCGAACGGGAATCATTGTCGGTTTTATTCAGAGGGACAAACCCTTCATCAGGGATTAGTGCTTTCAGACCTTTTCCCAAAACTTTTTTAGTCATAATCCCAACAAACTGTAATACTAAGCCGGGCGCCTACTTTCGCCTGACTTTGAATTTTTTGATATTGCCGTCTCGCTCGAAAATTTCCTGTGCAAGATCGAGATAATCCTTTGATCCCAGACTCTGGGCATCATAGAGCAAAGCCGGTTTGCCATGACTGGGAGCTTCGGAAAGACGGACGTTTCTTCGGATATAGGTTGAATACACCTTATCCTTAAAATGCTTTTTCACCTCTTCGGCGACCTGACCGGCGAGGCGCAGGCGGGAATCGAACATGGTCATGAGCACCCCTTCGATCGAGAGTCCCGGATTAAGATGCTTTCTGACAATACTGATGGTATTGAGCAGTTTACCAAGACCTTCAAGCGCATAATATTCAGCCTGTACCGGAATAAGCACGGAATCTGCTGCCGTCAGAGAGTTGAGCGTTATCAATCCAAGTGACGGCGGACAGTCGATAATGATATAATCATAGTTCTCCCTGACCTTTTCGAGCGCTTTCTGCATCACGTACTCCCTCTCGCGCATATTGACCAGTTCAACCTCCATACCGACCAGGTTCACATTTGAGGGAAGCACATCGAGATATTCAAGACTTGATGAGCGTATCGCCTCGTTGATATCCCCCCCCTGAACCATAACATGATAGAAGGTATTCTCAATCTCGTCTTCAGTATCGAGACCGAACCCCGATGTCGCATTGGCCTGCGGGTCAATATCAATAAGCAGGGTCTTGAACTCGGAAATAGCAATAGAAGCCGCTATATTGACTGCCGTCGTTGTCTTGCCGACCCCCCCTTTCTGATTTGCTATCGCTATTACTCTGCCCATCTTGACACTGAGGATATTTGCTGCTGTTGTTCTTCAGTAATGACTTGCTAAATTATAATACATGATTCTTCTATTACAAACCTAATTTGATCGATTGTTCAGGCATCCCGAAATTGTCGTAATAGAGGTATCGGGCTTGATCGCTCTGCTCAGGATAAACATAACATCATTATGACTCAATGGAAAAACTGGGAGAAGATTTTTTCACAAAGCCGACACTGATGCTTGCAGAACTTCTTCTCGGCAAGGTTTTTGTACACAACACCGGAGATGGACGCTGTTACAGGGGAAAAATCGTTGAAACAGAGGCCTATCTGGCCGAAGGCGATGAGGCATGTCATGCTTTCCGGGGTATGACAAAAAGAAACAGACCCATGTACGGCTCTCCGGGAACGCTCTATGTATACTTTTCCTATGGCTGTCACCATTTGATGAACATTGTCACGGAACCCGCAGGCATTGCTGGAGCGGTGCTTATCCGGGCCATGGAGCCACTGGAAGGTCTGGCGGACATGAGAAGAAACCGGGGTATCGAGCGGAGAGTCGATCTTCTGAACGGGCCCGGAAAGCTTACAAAAGCCATGGAAATAACCCTTGCGCATAACGGAGCGACGCTCAAGGGAGACACGGTATTCATTGAAAACAGCGACCATACGGCTCCGCATAAGATCTGTTCATCGAAAAGAATAGGCATAGCAAAAAGCACCGGTCTCTTATGGCGACACTACGTGGAAGACAGCCCTTTTGTGTCTGGAAAAAATGCCGGAAAAGCTTCTTGAAATACAAAATATTCGAGTTGGATAGTTGAAAAAAATTTTCCTTTTTTAGTCATATTCTCTAAACATCCTTGCCATGATCGGGACTCCAATCCTGCCTGAAATACGAGAGCTGATCGAGCGCAGAAATTTCAGCGCGCTGCAGCGGATCTTCACTGATTGGCTTCCGGTCGACCTTGCCGAACTTATTTCCGATCTGCCTGAAAACGAACAGGGGATTCTCTACAGACTTCTCCCGAGAGAGGTGGCCACCGAAACGTTCGAATATCTCGATATCGACGCTCAGCAGAACCTGCTCAACGCGCTTACCAAAAAAGATGTCACACACATCCTCAACAGCATGTCTCCGGACGATCGTACGGAGATGCTCGAAGAACTCCCGAGCAATGTCGTTCAGGAACTGCTGAAACTCCTTTCTTTTGAGGAATTCAAAATCGCGAAGACACTGCTCGCATATTCAGAGGACAGTGTCGGACGTCTGATGTCACCGGACTACATCAGCGTCAAGAAAGACTGGACTATCACACAGGTACTCGAGTATATCCGCAAATTCGGTCACGACAGCGAAACCCTGAACGTCATCTACGTCATCGATGATTACGGTAAGCTTATCGGAGAACTGGCTTCACGTGAGCTGCTGCTCTCCCAGCCTGACAAACAGGTAAAAGAGCTTATCTCAGAGGAAAAAATCATCACACTGACCGCCACCCAGGATCAGCAGGAAGCACTTGAAACATTTAAACGCTATGACCGGGTCGCGTTGCCTGTTGTCGATTCCAACGGCTACCTGATCGGCATTGTCACGGTCGATGATATGCTGGATGTCGCTGAAGAGGAATTGACGGAGGATATCCAGAAGTTCGGTGGAATCGAAGCCCTTGAAGAGCCTTACATGGACATCCCTCTTTTGCAGGTCATAAAAAAGCGGGGTGTCTGGCTTATTGTGCTTTTCCTCGGTGAAATGCTAACCGCTTCAGCGATGGCATTTTTCGAAGACGAGCTTGCACGAGCGATTGTTCTGGCGACATTCATTCCGCTGATTATCTCGAGCGGCGGCAATTCCGGTTCTCAGGCGGCCACGTTGATCATAAGGGCCCTGGCTCTCGGTGAAATAACCGTCAAGGACTGGTGGAAGATTATGAGAAGAGAGATTCTCTCAGGCCTCGCTCTTGGCAGCATTCTGGGTTTTATCGGTGTTTTCAGGGTTGTTTTGTGGTCATTCATTCTCGGATCCTACAACATAGAGTGGCTTACCGTCGGCTATACCGTCGGCATATCTCTTGTCGGCGTCGTTCTCCTCGGAACACTTGCCGGTTCGATGCTTCCGCTTCTCCTGCAGCGATGGGGCCTTGATCCGGCAACATCTTCCGCGCCTTTTGTCGCGACAATTGTCGATGTCGCGGGCATTATCATCTATTTCAGTGTCGCCACCGTCCTGCTGAGCGGGATATTGCTTTGAGGATTGTTGAAATCGTTAAACAGCCAGCCGGCAAAACCATCGAGCCAACGAGCCGAATCATTAACAACTTCGACCGAACATCGTGCAATCTGACAGAGAATCACTCGACTTTGATATTGTGTTCGTGGGTGCGGGCCCGGCAAACCTCACGGCAGCCATTCACCTGCAACGTCTGATTAACCGGCATAATGCATCGGAGAAAAACATACTCGAACCTGAAATTGCAATGCTCGAAAAAGGCAGGTACGTGGGCGCTCACCTTCTTTCCGGCGCAATTCTCGACCCTGCCGCATTCGATCAGTTCCTGCCCGATTTCCTGCAAAGTGGATGCCCGCTCGAAACCGAAGTCACCCGCGATTCGGTCTGGTTTCTCTTCGGACAGAAAAAAATCCAGATCCCCTACCTTCCCGAACCGTTCCGCAACAGGGGCAATCAACTTATCTCTTTGAGTAAATTCGGGGCATGGCTGGCAGAAGAAGCAGAATCGCTGGGCATCAACATATTCGACAACACCGCCGCGGTTGAACCGGTCATCGAAAACGGCCGCGTAACCGGTGTCATCACTGACGACAAGGGTATCGACAAAGAGGGAAACACCAAACCCGGAGCTGAACCCGGAATGCGGCTTAACACGAAGGCTATCGTCGTGGGAGAAGGCTCTCACGGCTCGATTTTCCGCAAACTCGATCGCGCATTCTCTCTTTCGAAAGAGAGCCGGAAACAGCTCTATGAAACCGGTGTCAAGGAGCTTTGGAAGATACCCAAAGGCAAAATCGAGGCCGGTGAGGTTCGACACACGTTCGGCTATCCTCTCCCCTCATCGATATACGGGGGAGGATGGCTCTATGCATTCTCTGATACGGAGGTATCCCTCGGGTTTGTCACTTCAGCCGAACCGGAGCGGCCGGTAGTGGATTCCCACTACAATCTGCAGCTGTTCAAACAACATCCGTTCATTGCTTCCATCATCCGGGATGGACAAATGATGGAGTTTGGCGCCAAGACCATTACATCTGGCGGGTTCCATGCTATGCCAAAGCCTTCAGGACCCGGATTTCTGCTTACCGGAGAAACCGCCGGCCTGGTCAACATGCAGCGTCTGAAAGGCCTTCACCTGGCGATGCAGTCAGGCATTCTGGCCGCAGAAACACTCTTTGCTTCTCTGCTGGCGGATGACTTTTCAGAAAAAACTCTCCTTTCCTATCCTGAGCGCCTTGAAAAATCTGCGGTTCACGACGAGATGCATAAGGCGGCAAATTACCGGCAGGCATTTGAAAAGGGCCTCTATAAAGGACTTATGCAGGCGGGGCTATCCTTGAAAATACCCGGTATACTGCTCGCTGAAAAAGCTGTCACTCCAGCAGAAAACAAACTGCATACCGGCAAAAAGCAGTATCTGAACTGGACAAAGAAAAAAGCCACATTCCGACCTGACGATGTATGTACCTTTTCAAAAAGCACCGACCTCTATGCCTCCGGGACGGTGCATGAAGAAGACCAACCCTGTCATCTGCTTATAAAAGAAAAGGATATCACCAATATCTGCCTGAAAAAATGCACTGAAGAGTTCGGTAACCCCTGCCAGCATTTCTGCCCGGCAGGCGTCTACGAAATTAATCATGATGCCGATCAGGTTCTCAGACTCTCTCCTTCGAACTGCCTGCACTGTAAAACCTGTGAAATCATCGATCCGTATGGCATTATTACCTGGGTACCTCCGGAGGGGGGAGGTGGTCCGGGTTACAGATCAAGCTGAAATGATGAAGAAAACAGAACATGTCATCGTTGGTATTTCCGGGGGAGTTGATTCCGCTGTGGCTGCCTGCATACTCATTGAGAAAGGGTATCGGGTCACAGGCCTGCATATCAAGGTGCTGGACCATTCGGATGACAGTCTGCATCTCGAAAAATCTCCATTAATCATCAGTGACCGGAAAGAATTCCATTTTCCGGTTTTCTCGCTCAACCTGAGCGGCAGCTTTCGCAGGGATGTCATTGACTATTTCCTGCAGGAGTATCTTTCCGGCAGGACGCCCAACCCCTGTATGGTATGCAACAAACTGATCAAATGGAAAGGGCTCCTCAAAGGAGCGGATCTTCTGCAGGCAAACCTCGTCGCCACTGGACATTACGCCAGAATTGAAGGCAGCCGCGAAAAATGCCGTCTTTTGAAAGGAGCTGACAGTCAGAAAGACCAGAGTTATTTTCTCTGGATGCTCAGCAGCGAAGAACTCTCAAAAACCCTTCTGCCGGTGGGAAATCTTACCAAACAGGAAGTACGGGAGCTTGCCCGCAGGTTCGGTGTCAGAGCCGCGGAGAAAAAGGAGAGCCAGGAGATATGTTTTGTCCCGGATAACGACTACAGGGAAGTAGTGAAGTCGGCCCGGCCCGGCCTTGCCGAAAAACTGACCGGAGGAGAGATCATCGACACTGAAGGAAAGGTTATCGGCCATCATACCGGTTATCCATTCTACACTATCGGGCAGCGAAAAGGACTCGGCATAGCATCCCCGGAACCACTCTACGTCAACCTGCTGGACGCGGAAAAGAACAGGATCCGGGTTGGCGGCAAAGCAATGCTTCAATGCAGAAAACTGATCGCCGCTCAGATGAACTGGACCGGCATCAGCCCTCCGGAAACATCGACGAGAGCCCACGCGCGAATACGATACCGTGATACCGGGGAAGCGTGCACCATCGTACCGGTCGAAAAAGAGAGGTTTGAGGTGATTTTCGAAAAACCGAAACAATCGGTGACTCCCGGCCAGGCTGTCGTATTCTACAGAGGCGACGAAGTTATCGGAGGCGGGATCATCGTTGAGGCAATCAGCGAATGAGTGAGGGATGGGAAATAACTATTGACAATTGAATAGTGAATAATGAGGGATAGCCTGGAGGAATCCGGAAGCCGGAAGCCAGAATCGAGAGACAAGAGTTGAGAGACGAGAAGAGAGAATGGCAGAAAATGGCGAATGTCTATTTACTGTTGAATAATGGAAGATGGGGAGAGTTCTCAGTTCTGAGTGCTGAGCGATGAGTGTGGGATGGCTCAATAGCCGGTTAGCTGAGTAGCCATTTAGCTATTCAGCCACTGAGCCATTTGGCCGTTAAGCTATCCAGCCCTTTTATCCTTACCCTTGTCTCTTGACTCTTGACTCTTGTCTCTTTTAACTTTTAACTTTTGCCTTACTAACTCACCCATGCTTCAGCGAAAACATTCAGAACTTACCTACCTGGACAGGCCGCCGCAGTCTGAAGAGAACGGCGACATCCTGGTTATGCTTCACGGCTACGGCAGTAATGAAAAAGATCTCATGCAGCTCGCATCTCTGCTTGACAACGACCTGCGATGTATAACTCCCAGGGCGCCCCTGCAGCTCGCTCCTGAAATGTTCGGATGGTTTCCTCTTGAATTTACCGGCGAAGGCATCAGCGTGGACAGGGAAAAAGCCCGATCGGCCAAGGAAACCCTTCTTGTCTTTCTTCGTCGTATTATCGATGCATACAGACCCCCTGAAGGGAAAATCTGGCTCATGGGGTTCAGTCAAGGTTCGGTTATGTCCTACCTTTCGGCTCTTGAAGAACCATCCCTGTTTCATGGCATTATCGCCCTGAGCGGCCAGTTTCCCGACCACTCCTCACTCGTCAACAGAGAACCTGCACGTTTCAGGACACTTCCGTTCCTTGTTGTTCACGGAATTTATGACGACGTTCTTCCGGTGTCCAACGGCAGAATATCCGAAGCCTGGCTTAAAGATCATGTAGACTCGCTTACCTACAGGGAGTATGCCATGGGGCATGAGATCAACCCTGAAACGCTTGAGACGATCCGGCAGTGGCTCTACCGCATGCGCTCCGGGGCTGCCGGGAAATGAGCCTGCGTTAGCATGAAAACAGGTAATTGATCGAGAATGCGTATATTCAATCTTTTATTTTTATGAACGTAATTCGAGACAATGAAGGAATCGCTGGTAAGCTTACTTGAAAAAAGAATACTTGTACTGGATGGCGCTATGGGCACCTTGATCCAGACATACAAACTCGAAGAAAACGATTACCGGGGAGAGCAGTTTGCCTCACACGATCATCCCCTGAAAGGCAATAATGATATCCTCGTTTTAACGCAGCCTGATATCATTCATGCTATACATTGTGAATTCCTCGAAGCCGGCGCCGATATTATCGAAACCAACACCTTCAACGCCACTCCGATCTCCCAGTCCGATTACGGCACTGAAAATCTTGTAAAGAAGATCAACCTCGAGGCCACGCGTCTTGCACGTATGGCAGCAGATGCCTATAGTCTGAAAGATCCGTCAAAACCCCGTTTCGTCGCAGGCTCAATAGGCCCGACAAACAAAACGCTCTCTCTCTCCCCTGATGTCAATAATCCGGGTTATCGAGCGGTATCGTTCAGGGAGATAGCCGACAACTACCGCGATCAGCTTGAAGGCCTGATCGAGGGCGGCGTTGATCTGCTGCTTGTTGAAACGGTGTTCGATACACTGAACTGCAAAGCCGCGATTTTCGCCATTGAAGAGATATCGAGAGAAAAAGGGGTACAGCTGCCAATCATGATATCGGGCACTATTGTCGATGCGAGCGGACGGACGCTTTCCGGTCAGACGACAGAGGCATTCTGGATATCAGTAGCACACACTCCCGGCCTGCTGAGTGTCGGGCTCAACTGCGCTCTTGGCGCAAAGCAGATGAGACCCTTTCTCGAGGCACTATCAGATGTCGCTGGAAGTATGGTCAGTGTCTATCCAAACGCCGGTCTGCCAAACGAGTTCGGCGAATACGACGACAGCCCTGAATATATGGCTTCCCAGATCGCTGATTTCGCACAGTCCGGCTTTGTCAACATTGTCGGAGGATGCTGCGGCACCAAGCCGGAACATATCCGGGCAATCGCTGAAACGGTTGCAATGATCGAACCGAGAAAAAAGCCTTCACTTCCGACTGAACTACGGCTTGCAGGACTCGAACCGCTGATTGTCAACAAAACCACAGGGTTCATCAACGTCGGGGAACGCACAAACGTTACCGGATCAAAAAAGTTCGCACGACTTATCAGAGAGGAAAAATACGATGAAGCCCTTTCCATAGCGCGCCAACAGGTTGAAAACGGCGCGCAGGTGATCGACATCAACGTTGATGAAGGCATGCTCGACTCCGAGAAAGTAATGCGGGATTTCCTCAACATGATCGGCTCTGAACCCGAAATCTCCAGGGTGCCGCTAATGATCGATTCTTCCAAATGGTCGGTAATTGAAAGCGGGCTTTGCTGCGTTCAGGGAAAATCCATTGTCAACTCTATCAGTCTGAAAGAAGGAGAAAACCTCTTCAGAGAGCGCGCAGGAAAGGTCATGAACTATGGGGCCGCTGCCGTTGTGATGGCCTTTGACGAAAAAGGACAAGCTGATTCGCTTGAACGGCGTATAGAGATCTGCGAGAAAGCATACAGAATTCTTGTCGATGAGGTCGGCTTTCATCCGGAAAACATCATTTTTGACCCGAACGTACTGACAGTGGCGACCGGCATAGAAGAACATGACAACTATGCGGTTGACTTCATCGAATCAGTGCGCTGGATCAAGGAGAACCTCCCACATGCCAGGGTATCGGGAGGAATCAGTAACGTCTCTTTTTCATTCAGGGGCAACAACCCTGTTCGCGAAGCGATGCATGCCGCGTTTCTGTTCCACGCCATCCATGCGGGGCTCGATATGGGCATTGTCAATGCAGGCCAGCTGACCGTCTATGATGATATAGAGCCCGAACTGCTTGAAAGGGTCGAGGATGTCCTTCTCAACCGTCGTGGAGACGCGACTGAACGTCTTGTCGACATTGCAGAAACCATCAAGGACGACGGGGGAAAAGCTGAAGTAAAACAGGCTGAATGGAGAAACGGTACCATTGAGGAACGTCTGCAGCACGCTCTTGTAAAAGGTATCGTCGACTATATCGACAGTGATACCGAGGAGGCACGCCAGGCGTATGCAAGCCCTCTTGATATTATCGAAGGGCCGCTGATGAGTGGTATGAATATCATAGGTGACCTCTTCGCCGAAGGAAAAATGTTCCTGCCCCAGGTTGTCAAAAGCGCCAGGGTCATGAAAAAAGCCGTTGCCTGGCTTATACCCTATATTGAAGAGGAAAAAACGAAAAACAAAGATACCAGACCAGCGGCAAAGGTCCTTCTTGCGACGGTAAAAGGCGATGTACACGATATAGGCAAAAACATTGTCTCGGTTGTCCTGGCCTGTAACAATTTCGACGTTGTCGATATCGGTGTCATGATGCCGTGCGAGAAAATCCTTGAAGCGGCTGAAAAAGAAAAAGCCGACATTATCGGCCTCAGCGGCCTGATCACGCCTTCACTTGACGAAATGGTGCATGTAGCAAAAGAGATGGAGCGGAAAGGCATGCATATTCCCCTGCTCATAGGCGGAGCGACGACATCCAGAGTCCATACCGCAGTGAAAATCGCACCGAACTATTCGGGACCGGTTGTCCAGGTGCTTGACGCATCGAGGAGCGTTCCGGCCGTCAACAGCCTGTTGACCGCTTCCATGAAAGATGCTTTCGTTAAGAAACTGACTGAAGAACAGCATTCCCTGCGTGCAAGTCACACAGCAAGGCAGGCCTCAAGGCAGCCGAGGAACATCAACGAGTCAAGGGAAAACCGGGCGAAACTCTCCTGGAGCCCTGAAACCGTTACCATACCGAATCATTCCGGCATTACAGAACAGGGCAATGTTTCCCTTTCAGAACTCCGCGAGTACA
>Ga0272444_10001123_pt1 | contig 26404 bp, 20 predicted proteins | sample SSMForm13_FD_201033 | JGI IMG/M metagenome (GOLD analysis project Ga0272444, IMG submission 201033) | Marine sediment archaeal communities from Little Sippewissett salt marsh, Falmouth, MA, United States - SSM-Form-13 | ecosystem: Environmental > Aquatic > Marine > Wetlands > Sediment ...
TCGCGCTCGAGCGCGACATCGATACGGCCAAATCGCTTGTCGATGAACTCGTGGCCGACGGCGTGATGGACGCCGACCAGGAGATCGTCATCTGGACGCCGACCGACGACACCCGGCGCAATCTGGGGACCGTCATGGCAACCGGCATGATGCAGGCGGGGATGAACGCTATCGCGCAGCCGACCGAGTGGGGAACCTTCATCCCGGTCCTTCTCCGTCAGGGGAACCCCGAGGGAGAGTGGGACATCATCGTCCTGGGCTGGACCGGGAACAGCGACCCCGACAACTACATGTTCCCGATGTTCCACAGCAGCAATGCGGTCGTCGGGACTACCTCGAATCTGGCGATGTACGCCAATCCGGCCGTCGACGTGCTGCTCGATCAGGCACGTCGCGAGTCCGATCAGGAGACGAGGGAGCAGTTGTATGTGGAAGCGCAGCGAATCATCCTATCCAGCTACGTCCACGTCCCCGGCTTCTTCAAGCTGCTGATCAACGCGACCAACAATCGCGTTCACGACTACATCCTGGATCCCCAGGAGTACGTCAATCTCTGCAACCAGTGGACGAACGTATGGGTTGACTAGTCCGGCATCGTTCAAGCGACGAAGCCACAACGAAGAGGGATGGCGCGCCATCCCTCTTCCCTTCTTCAGACCTCCCCGCGAGAGCAACCAACGCTTCACGCGTCAGATCGCCAGCGTAGCTAGAGGTGCGGTGTAGGGGCCAGCTCCTCCTCCGACCGCTCCGCGAGCCATCGGCAGAATTCGTCCAGCTGCGCTGCCGACGCTTCGGTGAACCGCGCGCCTTTCTCGGCCGACGCCGCCGCCGGATCTCCGACGACGCCCGTCGCAGTGAAGTCGATCGTATCGAAGGCGATCGAGACGCCGTTGCGGCGGATTCCCCATCTGGTCACTCCCGGAGCCGCCGCCTCCTCGTACCGGGCGGTATCCACCAGATCCGGCTGGATCGACAGGATCATCGATGCCTCCATCTCGCCGGCGTGGTCATGCGGAATGCTGCATGTCTCGGCCAACAGATCGGCGATCGCGGTCCACCACTCGAAGACGTAGCAGTAGATCCGTTCGCCACGTAGCGCCCTCGCTGCCGTATCCAGCGCCCCTGTGTTCCCGCCGTGCCCGTTAACAAAGACGATCCGTCGAATACCATGCGATGCCACGGCGCGCACGATGCTCTCGACATACGTCTTGAGCACCCTCGGCGGCACCCACAAGGTTCCCGGGAACTGGCGATGGTGCTCCGAAACGCCGATCGGGACAGTGGGAAGCAGAGGCCACTCTCCCCGCCGGCTCGCCACCTCCGCCACCCGCTCTGCGCTATAAAGGTCCGTGGCCAGTGGAAGATGCGGCCCGTGATTCTCGACCGAACCGATCGGGAGCAATGCCACCTTCGTCTCGACGAGTACCTCTTTCGCCTGAGCCCAGCTCAGATCCATCCATCGCATACCGTCTCCTTTTCGTGGCGGACTCGATCTGCCAAGTGGCGCGCAGGATCCTCGCCGCTGTCTCTCCACTACATCTTCAATCGCGGGTCGAGCGCATCTCGTAGCGCGTCGCCCAGAAGGTTGAACGATAGCACCGTAATGAAGATCGCCGCGCCCGGGAAGAACCCGATCCAAGGCGCCTGGAGAATCAACGCCCTTCCCTCCTGCAGCATTGCACCCCAACTCGGCGTCGGGGGAGTGATCCCCAGACCGAGGAAGCTCAAGCCAGCGAGCGAGATGATGTTCTGCCCGAGTCGGATCGTCGCCACGACAAACAGCGACGACATTGCGTTCGGAAGCAGATGACGGAGGATGATCCGGCGCTGCGATGCCCCCAACGCCTTGGCCGCTCGAATGTAGTCGCTCTCGCGCAATTCGAGGATCTGACTGCGGATGATCCTTGCCGGTTGAAGCGCAAACACCGACAACACGAGAATCAGCATGCCCGTGCTCGACCCGAACACCGCCATGATCAAGATCGCCAGCATCAGGAACGGGATGGAGTTCAGAATCTCCAGCAGACGCATGATGATCGCGTCGGTGATCCCGCCGAAGTAGCCGGAGATCACGCCGAGGAACGTCCCGAGCAGCATGTTTAGCGCGGTGGCCGCCAGACCGATCCCGAGCGAAATCCGGCTTCCGTGCACGATCCGGCTGAAGATGTCGCGCCCGTACATGTCCGTTCCGAACAGGTGGCCGGCCGACGGCGGCTGCAGCGTCGCTGAGAAGTCCATCCACAGCGGGTCCGATGTCACGAACGGAACCAGAAGGGCCACGAATGCCAACACAAGCAGAACGCCTCCGCCCGTGTGGCTCTTCGCATCGCGCCCGAACCGCCGCCCGACCATCGTCCAGTAGCTGTCGCCATGCCGGTCAACCGGCCGTCGAGCGACCCAGACACCGCGTAGTCGTGAGAGGAGAAGGACGAACCCGACGATCCCTAGGCCGACCTTGCCATACGTCGTCGATGCCGTGGCATGGAGTGTACCCATCCGCCACGACAGCAGCAGGATGGCGAGCGTCGCCGCGTGCAAGCTCGCAACGAGCGTCGCGGCACCGTAGCGTCTCCGGAGAAACAGCGACGCCCCGGGCATCACCAGTGCCAGCAACGTAGTCTGCATGGATCCTCCCTCCCCTGTGTCAGTCATAGACGATCGTAGGATTGAGGTACCCGTACAACAGATCGACGCCGAGGTACGTCACTTGATAGAACAAAGCGATGATCACCGTCAGTCCGAACAGCAACGGTTCATCCCGCTGAACAATCGCCTGGTACACAAGTCGACCGATGCCCGGCCACGCGGTCACCGTTTCCGTGAGGATCGCACCGGCGAAAACCATTCCTGCCGTCAGCCCGACATTGGTGACAACCGGCAGTAGTGCGTTTCGAAACGCGTGCTTGAGAATCACGACGATCTCCCGAAGTCCCTTGGAGCGGGCCGTCTTGATGTAGTCAAGCTGGAGGACCTCGAGCAGGCACGATCGCGTCAGACGGGCGTTCATCGCCATCTGAATCAGCGTCAGCGACATCGCTGGAATCAGGATGTGCCGCCAGCCGTCCGCCGTCAGGATCGACAGTCCGAATCGGAGGTCGCCGCGACCACTGATCGGTAGCCACTTGAGCCACCCGCCGAAGACGACCATTAGCATCAGCGCGATCCAGAAGACCGGAATGGAGATGCCCGCGAGGGACAGCACGCTGATACCATAGTCCCAGACGGTATTGCGGTACACTGCTGCGATGATCCCGGCTGGGATCGACAGCAACACGGCCGCCACGATCGCGACGAACCCCAACTCCACCGAAGCAAGGAGTTTCCTTCCGACAAGTCCGATCATGCTATCGGGAAACGTCGCCGGCTTCAGAGTTCCCGAGAAGAGCCCGGTAATGAACTTCCAGTACTGGACATGCACGGGACGATCGAGCCCCATTCGATGCTCGATCGCCGCGAGATCCTCAGGCGTCGCCGACAGCCCTGCCATGACCTGCGCAGCGTTGCCGGGGGCCAGCTTGAGGATTCCGAAGATCAGCACCGTCACCGCTACGAGAACCAGCAAGCTCTGGAGGCAACGGCGGATGATGTATCCTGCCACGCAGCATCACCTCAACAGTCTCGGGCGGGGGGGGCGGACGACGCCCCCCCCCAGAGCCCCACCTATTCGTCCAGCCAGACGTTCGTCCACTGGTTGCACAAGCCGATGAACGAGCGCGGGTCGAGGATGAAATCGTGCACGCGGTTCGTCGTCGCCTGCATCACCCTTGCAATGTAGACGGGAACGACCGAGTAGCTGCTCAGCGCGATCTCCTGCGCCTCCTGATACAGCGCCCTACGCACCACCTGGTCTCCGGCCCGTCGGGCCTGATCGAGCAGCGCATCGACGTCTTCGTTCATGTACATGTGCAGATTCGAGTTCGTCCCCGGGAACGCGTGACTGCTATGCCACACCTTGTACAGGGTGTAGTCAGGATCGAACAGACCCGTGTAGCTGAGGATCATGATATCCCATTCGCCCTCCGGGTTCCCCTGCCGCAGCAAGACCGGGATGTACGTGCCCCACTCGGTCGGCTTGACCTCCACTCGGAATCCAACCTGCTGCATCGCGGTGGCGAGAATCGTTCCCAGACTGGTTCGAACGTCGTCGGTCGGCGTCCAGATCGTGAAGACCTGATCCTCGTCGATCACGCCGTCTTCGATCAGCTCGGAACGGAGATCCCTGGCCTTGTCCAGATCCTGCGAGAGGGTCACCTTCCCCTGCAGATACTCGTCGGCGTTCGCCCACGATTGCTTCGGCAACTGACCGTAGGCTCGAGACGCCGTGCCCCCCGGGAACAACGCGCTCGTCGCACCGTCAAGATCCAGTGCATAGACGACCGCCTGCCGAAATCGAGCATCGTTCATCGGCGACCGCGACAGGTTGAACGAGAAATAGGTGTAGGAAAACCCGTCCGCCGACATCGTCGTGACGTCATCGGAGCTCTGCAATCTCAGGTAGTCCGTCGGAGCCATCTCGTAGACCATGTCGATGCCGCCGGTCTCGAGTTCCAGCGCCTGGACCGAGAGTTCAGGGATGGGGCGCATCACAACGCGCTCGATCAGCGGCGTCTTCATCCAGTAGTCGTCGTTTCGTTCCAGGACATATCGCTCGCCCTTGATCCACTCGACGAACTTGAATGGTCCACTCCCGATCGGGTGAAGCTCGAATGCTTCCTGCCCGATCTCCTGAATGGTCTCCTCCGGGACGATCATCACCAACGAGATGAACTCCAAAGCCGCGACGAACGGGTACTCCAGGGTGAACTGAACCGTGTAGTCGTCGAGCGCGTCGATCGAGATCAACCACGCGTAGTTCCCGCGCTGCGGGCTTGCGTTCTCCGGATCGAGGATCCGCTCAAACGAGAAGACGACATCGCTGGCAGTCAGATCCTCCCCGTTGTGGAATGTCACGCCTTCGACCAGGTTCATGGTCAGGATCTTCCCGTCCTCGGACCATGACCAAGCGCTGGCAATCTCCGGCGCGGGTTCGAACGTCTGTGGATTGAACGCCACTAGCTGATCGTACATCAGGTAGTGCATCATACCCGAAGCGTGGTCGTCTCCTCTGAGCGCATCCGTGTTGGTCGCATCCTTCGCCGTCGCAAACGTGAACGTTCCGTCCGCCAACACGGCGTAGGACACAGACAACAGAGATACTGCAACAAGCAGGATGAACATCCGTTTGATGCTTTTCATGTGCTGGTATCCTCCCTCGATACTCTAGTTCTTGCTGTCACCGGACCCTCCTGAAGCGCTGCCGTCTAGGTGCCCGATCACCCCCCCCGACGTTTCTCGACTCTCCCCCTCACCATCCATGGCTCGGCGCCGTCCATGGCGATCTGCCTTGCGCTCCAGGCACGCAGCGTCGTACAGGTATGCGTCCGACCATAGAGCTGTTCGAGGAGATCCGATCGAGACATCGTTCTCAATCCGACGTGGAGCGCATCGAGCGTCTCACTTGTGCCATGCCAGTATGCGGGGATCGACGGGTGAAACAGCGGATGATCTATGAACCGCAGGGCCTGCTCTGCCTGCTCTTGAGAGTAGAAGCCCCCCTGGGTAAACACTGAAACGATCGCCTCATCGCTGGCACCCTGTTCATGGCGCAAGAAGGCCATGTTGATCAACAGCGCCGAGCGCAGCCTCGACAGGACTTCCTGGATCTCGTCGTGAATGTCCCGAAACCACCCCAGAAGATAGACCCCCGTGTTGCACGTGCCCTCGATAATCGGCCAGGTGGGCGTATTGGCGAAGTAGAACGAACTCTCGGGAGGAAGTCTCCCCTGCCGCGCACGTTCTTCCAAGACCGCACTCAGGAGGAAGTGCCCCGCGTACCCTTCATGCGCGATCAATGCCTTCAGGCCCGCCTCCGTCCACGGGAGGTCGGCATTGATGCGGACCGTACCGCGGTATCGCCCATGGTACTCCGAGTAGCCCTGGAAGAAGACGCCATGCACCAGTTCAATCTTCAGCGAACAGCCTTCGGGAACCCTCGCGATCCGCTCGTCCGCAAGAGCACGACTCTCCTCGACCCACCGTTCGATCCGATCCTTGATCTGCGACGGATCGATCCGCTGAGACGACCGCCACTCGCTCAGCGCATCCTGGATCGAACCGCCGTACCCGAGGCGCGCAAGCTTCCCGGATACCGTGCGCTGCATGGCCTGCACGGTCGCTGCGGCAACCGGGACGCCGGGCACCCCTGCGTACGCCTCAACGCGCTTCGCATAGCTCAGCGCTTCCCCCGCTCCGTCGCGCGCGAATGTCGATAGCGCACTCGCCATCTCGCGCACCAGCGTACGCCGTTGCGGTTCCTCGAGGTGCTCTGCGGCTGCCTCGATCTCCCCTAACGCTTGCAGGCAGGCCTCGTAGCTATCGTACAAAGGATCCGCCGGATCGCCGTACACTGCGATCAGAGGTCCGGGATCGAATCGATCTCGCACAAGCTCATTCAAGCTGGCTGCCACGTGGCGAAGCCGCTCCACCCGTTCGTTCGCAACCGATCCTCGCCCCATCCGTCTTGTCTCCTCCCCGTGCAGCAATTCCAGCTCGTACCGACGCCTCTGGCTACCCCAGCCGTTTCGCTACGGCTTCCTCGGAATAGCCGAGTAACTGCCCGAAGCGCATCGCAATCGCCCGGCGAGCGGTCCCCCTGTACTCGCCGTTCGCCTCGAGCTCCCGCCGCTCTCTCTTGAGCTTCAGGTACTCGTCGAACGTCTTCTGTGTAGCGAAGTACAGGATGACCGTGAACCCTTCCGTCACCTCGGCAGGGAAGAGATCCGTCTGCAGGAGCTCTCGCTCGACGTACGAGACAACGCCCCAATCCGCCGCAATGGCATCGGATCCGGCACGAATCGCTTCGAACAGCTCCTCGTCAATCGGCGGACTCAACGCCATCGGCTTGATCCCGGCAGCCACGATCTCCGAGAACGCGTTGATCATCCCCAACGCGAACGATCGGCGATCCGTTCCCTCAAGATACTGCGCCATCGATCTTCCCGCCCTTCCGTCTCATGCTGGACTCCATCCCGCACATCACTCTGGCGGCATGCCTTCCGAAGACCACCCCTTGATCCGATAAAACTCTTGCACCATCGGATCGACATCGATGACTTGTCCTTTCGCCGGTCCGGCGGGCAGCGGCTCCTCGACGAACCGACGCGGCAGCGTATCCTCACGCGGATCCATTCCGAGCCGAAGGTTGAGCTTCCTCTCCTTGGTGCGCAGATCGGAGATCGACTTCGTCATCTCGACCGGATCGAATGACAGTCCCGTGCCGGCCGTCAGGATCTCTGCCCCGAACTCTGCGTCGATCACCTCCATGCTCTGGCCGATGTTCTTGCAGATCGTCAAGGAGTCGATCAACAGGCAGTTCCGTTCGCTCGACTCCACAAGTGCAGGCTTCCCCTCGTACGCGTACGGCTCGGCCGCCCTCTCGGTCCCGAAGCGCTCCTTCGCCTCTTCGTAGCGATGGGTTAGCTCGAAGAACGGATCGGCACGCAAGTGGCACCCACCTCGCGAAGCGACTGCGTACCCCAACCCATACGCCTTCAGCCCCCGCGGATCCCCGTTGATGATATCCAAGCCCTTGGTGTGCATAGCGTACGTTTCCGTGCCACGCCCGTATTCCGCCGCCAGGGCCCTCGTTCCCTCGGCGAAGAGATCGCCCACCCCCTCGCGTGCCACGATTAGGCGAACCATCCTCTCCGCGGCTTCTGTGTTCCCGAACCGAAGATCGATCCCCTCGAAATCAGAGGAGGTCAGCAGTCCCTTCTCGATACACTCCATCGCCCACCCGATCGTCTCGCCGGAGCTAATGGCGTCGATCCCTTGGCGGTTCATGAACACAATCACCCGTAACGCCCACCGAAGATCCGACACATCAATCCGCGATGTGTAGCTGCACAGCGGCTCAAATTCCGGCCCTTCCCCCTCGACATCGGGCGTGACGATGTACCGCGAGCAGTGGATGTTGCAGTTGAAGCAGGACTTGTTCTTCATCACGTACCGATCGCGCAGCGCGTCGCCGCTGATCTCGTCCGCGTAGCTGCAGACGCCCTGCTGGAAGTGGCGAGTCGGCAGGATCCCGAGCTTGTTCAGCCCGTGCACGAGCATCGTCGTCCCGACGCGATTGCGGGTAGCGAACTCCTCGTGCTCTACGATCCGATCGCTAATCTGACGACAGAGCTGCTCGAAGCGGCTGGCGTCAGCGACGTGCACCGCGCGCCGCCCTCGAACCACGACCGCCTTGAGATTCTTCGAACCCCACACCGCGCCCATGCCGGTTCGTCCGAAGGTTCGGCCCGCCATGTTCGTCGCGATCGTGGCGTACTTGACCTGCCGTTCCCCAGCAGGGCCGATCGCGGCGACCTGGACGAACCGATCCCCCAGCTCCTCGATCAACGCAAGATTGGTTTCCCGGATGTCTTGCCCCCACAGATGACTTGCATCACGGATCTCGACGCGCTCATCCGTGATCAGCAAGTAGCTCGGCGACTCGGCACGTCCTCGGAGAACGACCTGATCGAACCCCGCCGCCTTCAACTCCGGGCCGAAATGCCCTCCGGCGGCCGAGTCACCCAGAATGCCGGTCAACGGGGCCCGAGCGGAGACCGTCGTGTACGCAGAGGCCGGCAGCAGCGTCCCGGTCAGCGGTCCGACGGCGATATACGATGTATTGTCTGGAGATAGGGGGTCCGTATCCCCGCTGAGTTCCTCGTACAGGCTCCACGTATTCAACATGCGGCCGCCAATGACTCGCTGCAGCAACTCAGGATCCAACTCGACTGTCTTCGTGATTCGCCGGGTCAGATCCACAACAAGCTTCTTCCCCGCATAGCCGTGCATCATGCCCCCTCTCCTTCACCTCGCGGCATGCCTGCTCGTTGCGTCGCCGTGCGCTCGCGTGCGTATCGGAGCCGTCTCTCTTCCCCGTCCACACCCGGCCCCGATTCCCTTCCTGCAAGCGACACGACCTCGGACTGATCTGCCTCAAAGACGAGTGCATCCATCGTGCAAGTCTCCACACAACGTGGGGAACCTCCGCACAGATCACAGATCAACGGCAACCCTTCGAACAGATGAACCGCGCCGATCGGGCACGCGTTCGCACACTGCCCGCATCCGATGCATATCTCGGGATCCACGACGACGGCGCCAAGCTGCCCGATCGAAAGCGCGCCAACCGGACACGCGTCGATGCAGTACCGCTCGACGCATTGCTGGCATACCACCGCACAATCGAGGCCGATCTCCTCTTCCTTCATCACCTGGATCCGCGCCATCTCCCGGGCAACTCGCCCTGATGAATGGGAAAAAGCGCATACCACTTCGCACTGTCTACACCCGGAGCACCGCTCAGCCAGTATCCGAATCATCGCGTACCCCTTCTCCTTTGCATTCCAGGTGGACTCCGCACTGCCTGACTCTCCTGACCAGCTCCCCATGCCAGGCCCACACGTCCAGAGCAGACCTACTCGACCACCGCCACCACCTCTCGCTTCCTGAGCCGGACACCCTCTGACAGGCATGGGCCTACACGGTGACAAGTCCCAAGGCGGATTGGTTGAGCGGCTTCCCGTGGTCTTCCCCAACGACCACGACATCTTCGTTTCGAACCCACAACCCTCCTTCGACAAGCACACTTGGCTCGATGGTGAACACCATCGACGTCTCGAGACGAGTCGTGTCGAGCCTATCTAGTGCCGGATCCTCGTGGACGTCCATGCCGATCCCGTGACCGGTCCGATGAACGAAGTGGTCTCCCCATCCCGCCTCATCCAGCGCGCACTGAACGGCTCGATGGACGGAGTTCGCCGTGGCTCCACTCCGAAGCTCGTGAATGCCCAATCGGTGGGCTTCTGCAAGGTCTGCCGCGAACCGCTCCACTTCAGGCGCCGGCTCCCCAATCGCCACGGTCCGCCCGAAATCACTGCAATACCCATCAACGACACACCCGAAGTCGAATGCCAGGATCGTTCCTTCCTTCAGTGGGTCATATCGCGGCTCACGGTACTTGCGGATGGAGCTTGGACGATCACCGTGATAGCCGTAGACGACCGATGGGAACGAGAGTGCTTCGGCACCTCGGCGCCGCATCTGGTACTCCAACTCGATCGCGAGTTCCCACTCGGATGCACCAACGCGTACCTGGCGAAGAACATCGGCAAACGCCTCGTCCGTCACCCGAGCCGCCTCGCGAAGAATCGCCAGTTCCGACTCGGTCTTCACGCGCCGAATCCCCTGCAGCAGGCGCGTTCCGTCACGCAGGTTCATCCTGGGCGAGCTGCCCGCGAGACAGAGCACCGCATGCGCGGAGACCGCATCCTCGACGGCGGCGACGCCGTTCTCCCACCCGATCGAGGTCAGGATCCGACGGAGCTGCGGCTCGATCGCCGTCCCCTCCTCGAGGCGGTGCAGTTCGATTCCTTCTCCCTCAACCGCCTCGAAGTCCGCAACCATTCTCGGCGCGATGTAGTGGTATCGCCCGGCGGCATCGAGCAACGCTATTTCCGCCCAGCTCCCATGATGATCCGCCCTCGTATAGGCAGGGCTCCGACGCTTCACGCCTGTCAAGTACTCCAGGTTGGTCGACGGAGCGAGCACGAGCCAATCGAGCCCCTCCTTCCCCATCGCTTGGGTGATTCGTGCTCGCCGCTCTTCCCTCATCGAGCTTCATCCTTTCCTTCCCGGATCGACGCGCCGTCAATCAGGTGGCAACGGACGGTGTGCGCTTCTCCGTTGGCTTCGTGCATGTCCGGCTCAGCCGTGAGACACCGATCGAAGCATTGGCTGCAGCGCGGGTGGAATCGACATCCAGTCGGAGGGTTGATCGGGCTGCCGATCTCCCCCCGAGCGTCGTCTTTCGGAGGCTTCGCACACGCCTCGGCTTCGGACACAACCGGGATCGCGGACAGCAGCATCCGCGTGTAGGGATGCAGAGAACGGGTGAAGAACTGCTCGGCTTCGGCTACTTCCTGTATCCTGCCCAGATACATGATGGCCACCCGATCGGCGACATTTCGCATCAGACTGAGATCGTGCGTGATGAACAGGTACGCAAGATCCAGCTGCCCTTGCAGTCTCGCCAACAGCGTGATGATATTGGCCTGCATCGAGACATCGAGCGAAGATGTCGGCTCGTCGAGCACGATAAGCGCCGGCGAAGTTGCCAGCGCACGGGCGACGCCGACGAGTTGCTGCTCACCGCCGCCGATCTTGCGGGGGTACTTGGATAGGAACGACTCCGGCAGCCCGACATCGTTTAGCAGCTCCCGCACACGGGCCTTTCGTTGCCGGGGAGGAACATGTCCCACGCGCAGCGGCATCTCCAGGATCTGTCCCACGGTCTTGCGGGGATTTAACGAGCTCAGCGGATCCTGGAAGACGATCTGCATCGCTTTGCCTGTGAACGTCCGCTTGCGGAGTGTCGGCGAGTCGATCAGCTGGTTGCGGTAGTAGACCTCGCCGGCCGTCGGTCGAGTGAAGCCGATCACCACGTAGGCGGCCGTGCTCTTTCCCGATCCCGACTCGCCGACCAGCCCCAGCGTTTCTCCTCCATGGACCTCGAAGTCAATGCCATCCACCGCCCGCACCACCCCACGAGCTGTCGGGAAATGCTTCTTCAACCCGCAGACTTGAACGAGTGCCTCCCCGGTTCTCGCCGACCGTTGCGCCGCCGATGCCGCCTCGGTCGGAAGCGCCGAGGCGGCCGGAGCCGCAGAACCGGGAGGCTCGTTCGGCGCCGAGATTCCATGCCGGACGGCCTCGATTCCACCTTCGAATCGGTGGCAGCGAATGAGGCCCTTGTCGCCGAGAGCCTGCGGTTGCGGCGCAATACGATCGCACGGCTCCAGACTCACGCTACAGCGTGTGTGGAACCGGCAGCCCAACGGCGGATCGATGTACTCGATCACACGCCCTGGGACCCCCTCGAAGTGCTTCTCCCCCACGAAACGCGGAATCGCTTTCAGCAGACCCTTCGTGTACGGATGCAGCGGCTCCCGAAAGAGATCAGGAGTGTCTCGTGACTCGATCATTGTGCCCGCGTACATGACATACACCCGATCCGTCCACTCGCGAACGACGCCGAGCGAGTGCGTCACCAGCAGGATCGTCTTGTCGCTCTCTTCGACGAGCCGTTTGAGCAATCGGTAGATCTGATCCTGAATCGTCACATCGAGACTGGTTCCCGGCTCATCCGCGAAGATGATCTCGCTCGGCGTCGCCAGGGCAGTCGCAATGCAGACTCGCTGGCGCATGCCCCCGCTCAGCTGGACAGGGTAGTTCGTGAGGATTCTCTCGGGATCGGGCAGCTGCGCCTGTCGTAGAGCCTCGATCGCTCGCTCCCGAATCTCCTTCTTGCTCAAGCGAATCCCAGCAGCACGCGTCCCGTGCAAGACGATGTCCTCCAGCTGCTGACCGATCGTGAAGACTGGGTTCAAGGCCGCTGAGGGATCCTGGAAGATGACCGATGCCTTGGTCGTGCGACTTGCACGACGGACGGCAGGCTCCAAGGTCAGCTGCTCTTGTGCGTCCAAGAACACCTGGCCCCGCTCGATAATCGCTTCCGGAGGCAGCAGCCCGAGAATCGTCAGCAGAGTCGTCGTCTTGCCACAGCCCGACTCCCCGACAAGTCCAACCTTCTCCCCACGCTGTAACGTGAGGTCAATGCCGTCGAGCACCTCGAGGATCCCCTCGTAGACTCGATACGATACCTTGAGGTCGCGGACCTGCAGGATCGCAGTGGCTGCGTCTTTGCTCATAGCTCCTCCGAGGAGAAGAAGTCCTGCAACCCATCTCCCAGCAGGTTGAACCCGAGTACGAGATAGACGATCGCGAGGGCTGGGAAGACGGCGACCCACCATTGACCGGGGAGAACCTTGGCTCCCTCGGAGACCATCGTCCCGAGGCCCGGCTTCGGCGGCTGTACGCCGAGTCCCACGAAACTCAGGCTGGCCGCCACGATCACGACGAACCCAAGATCCAGGGTCATCTTCGTCAGCACTGGACGGATGCAATTGGGGAACAACTCCGTACGTAGGATGAAGAACGTCTTCCCGCCCGCAAGCTCGTTCGCGCGAACGAATCCCTCGTTCCGAAGCGACGTGGCGACTCCGTACGTAAGGCGTGCATACCACGGCCAAAGCGAGAAGGACACGGCCATCATCCCCTTCATCAATCCGGGTCCAAGGGCCGCGGAAACGGAGAGCGCAAGAAGCAGCGGCGGGAGCGCAAGGAAGATGTCGGTGATCCGCATGATGACGGTATCGATCCAGGTTCCCCGCTTGTACCCAGCCAGCATCCCGAGCACAACCCCGATGGGGGGGGCGATGGAGATCACGACAATCCCCATCAGCAAGGAGAACCGAAAGCCATAGAAGACCCTCGTCATGATGTCTCGCCCATAGACGTCTGTGCCGAACGGATGCGCCCAACTGGGGGGCTGATTGGCCGAATCGAAGTGGACGACGAAGCCCACATCCTCCGGGTGAGGTGAGATCACTGGCGCGAGGAACACGATCAGAAGGACCGAGAGGATGATCAGCAACCCAACGACCGAAAGCGGGTTGCGTGAGAACTTGTACCAAGCGTAGCGGATCCCCTTCGCTTCTCGGTGCGGGGACCGCGAGGTCGACGGGTCTTGGGTCATGCCTTTCCGGCTCACGCTAACTCCTCTCCGCCAGAGTGATTCTTGGATCGAGGATCGACGTCGCGATATCCACGATCAGGTTCATCAGTATGAACATCGATCCCAAGACAAGAACCACCGCGCTGATCGCAAACACGTCGCCGTCCTGCATCGCCGTGACTCCATAGCGCGAGAATCCCGGCCAGAAGAAGACCAGTTCCACGAGAAAGGCGTTCGTGAGCACACAGGCGAAGTCCATGCCCATCACGGCAACGGTCGGGATCAGCGAGGGCTTCAGGACGTACTTGAACATCACCTTGGATTCGGGGATTCCGTTGGCCCGCGCCGTTCGCACGTAGCTCTTCCTCAGGTTGTCGACCACACTGGCCCGAGTGATTCGAGATTCCTGGGCAATGGCCGAGAGAGCCAGGCTGAAGGCGGGGAGGATCAGGTGCCAAATCGCGTTGCCTACTACATCGAGGCGTCCCGAGATCAGCCCATCGATCACGTAGAAGCCTGTCATCGTCGGGGGCGGGGTCACTCCCGGACTGAGACGCCCAATCGTGGGGAAGATGTGCAACCAATAGCTGAACAGCAACATGAACATGATGCCGAAGATGAAGGACGGGGTCACCGTGCCGCTGTAGGCGACAAGTCGCGAGAAATGGTCGATCACTGTGTTCTGGTAGCGCGCCGCCAACACGCCCAGCAACTGACCAAGGATCAGCGAGAACAGCAGCGAGAACAGTCCCAATTCCAGTGTTGCTGGAAGGAACTCCCTCAGATCGACGATCACGGCCCGTTTCGTGGTCACCGAGAAGCCCAGATCTCCCCGTAGCGCGCCCCGAAGCCAGTGGAAGTACTGAACCGGCAGCGGATCGTTGAGTCGCATGTCGTCTCTGAGTTTCTCGACAGCCTGTTCCGATGCTTGCTGCCCTAGAGCGGAACGCGCGATGTCTGTCGGGACCATGCGTGCGATGAAGAAGACGAGCATCGACAGACCGAGCAACACGAAGATGGAGTGCAGTATCCGTCTCAGGATGAACTTCACGTTGTGTAGCAGCATCGGCGCATCATCCTTTCGGTTGCCAAGGACACGGGGGACGGCACGCCGCCCCCCGCATCCGAGTGTGTCACTGGCCTAGAAACTCAGCCTTCTTCTCAAGATCGATCCGCACGTCGTGCATGTTGACCGCGGCCCCGATGATGCCGGAGCTCTGGTTTTCGTTGACGATCAAGTACTCTTGAATCGCGCGGAATGGATCGAGTTCCGTGACGAAGATCTCCGCCGCCTGCTCGAGGATGTAGGCCTCGATCTGCTGATACAGCAGGTTTCGCGCAGCTTCGTCGAGCGTCTCTCTCGACTGGGCAATCATGCCCTGAAGCGTCGGATCGTCGAACCAGTGGGATGCCGCGTATCCACCGGGCGTCGCCCAATTCGACAGGACGTTGTCCACGCCCGGGTACTCCGGACCCGACTGCGTCGGAATGCAGTTGCCCGACGTCTCGGCAGCGGAGCAGCGAGCGATGGTCTCGCCGAAGCTGATCTGCTCCACCTTGATGTTGAAGCCCGCCTGACTCAAGTCGGCCGCCAGAGAAGCGACCATCTTGTCGAAGAACGCGTCGCCGATCGGTGCCGTGATGATCAACGGCGTATCCTGCGAATAGCAAGACTGGGCGAGCTCTTCACGCATCTTGTCCAGATCCTGCGTGTAGAGCGGGGCCTCCGGGTTGAAGGCCGGCGAACGGGTCGAGATCAGCCGTCCCGGCGCACTGTCCCAGATCGGAAGCAGGCTTTCATAGTTGAACGCGTAGCTCAGTGCGCGGCGGAAGTGGACATCATCCGTCGGCGCTGCCTGGCAGTTCAGGTAGAAGCCATAGACGTGCGCCTTGTTCAGGGATACAAGCTCAACACCCGGAATCGCGTCCAGTTCTGCAAACGTCTGCCGTGGGAACGTAGTGTAGGTCATGTCGAGTTCCCGGTTGACCATAAGGTTCTTCGCCGTTGCCGCTTCCCACAGGCCGATCAGGCGAACCGTCTCGACCGGGACTCCCCCGGCGATCTCCTGCCAGCCGAGGAAGTAGTCGGCGAATCGCTCGAATCGGAGTTCGAGGTTGACTTGGTGCTCCACCAGGGTGTAGGGGCCGCTGCCGGCATCGTGGAATCGAAGCCACTCCACCCCGTAGTCGCCCATGTCGCCATGATCGCCCTCGCCGAGATTCGCGAGGACAACATCCTTGTTGACCACGTAGATCGACCAGATCATGTTCGGGAACACGGAGATCGGCGAGTCCAACTCGAATTGCACCGTATACGGATCAAGCGCGGTCACCGCACGAATCGCCTTCACCCGCGAATAGGCGCCTGTGCCAAGCGCCATCATCCGTTCGAACGAGAAGACGACATCCTCCGCGGTGACCTCCGTCCCATCGTGGAACAGAGCGCCTTGCCGCAGCTTGAATTCCCAGACCTTGCCAACACCGTCGGCGACGGCCCAACTCTCGGCAAGGTGGGGGCGGACGCCCCCGTCGGCATCCGGATAGGTCAAACCATCGTACATCTGGACCCCGGCACGCCAGTGTGTCCAGAACGCCATCTCCGCCGGGTCACACGAGAACGGCGCCATATCATTCAGCACCACCACGTTCTCCACGCTTTGCGCCACGCTACCCACTGCGAACAGCGCGCAGGCAACCAGCATCGACAGGACGACTCTCGTTCGGCATGCTGACTTCGCTTGCATGTGATCTTCCTCCCTTGGGGTTTCCATGCGTCTGACAACCACACATCGCTTCATGCCTGCCCGGATGGATTCTTTTTTTTGCCATCCCCCCTTCCCCCGTACGCACGGCGGCCCCATCAAGGCTATCTCCGTGCCTAGGTCTTCTTCCGATTTGACCGAAGCCGATGCGTCGTGCCCTCATCCACCTCGAAACCGGCATCGTCCACGAATGCGACTCCGTAAATCTCACTGGCAGCCTGCCGACTGACATAGCCATCGCGTACGTCAGCGGATACGAGCCTAGGATTCCGCTCCTGTGGATCGCCGTATCCCCCGCCCCCTCCCGTCTCGGCCACAACTCGGGATCCCGCGGCGATCGGCAACTGCTCGATCTTCAGGTACTCGCTCGTCTCGGACGTCCGGCCATCCAGGACGGTGACGTTTGGAAGGCTTCCCGCGTGGCCGCCGAACAGTCCCCAGGATGGAGTTCGTGATCGGTCGAAGTGAAGCGTCAGCAGACTGTCAACCAGCACCTCGTACTCCTTGACGACGTTCAGACCACCACGAGAAGCACCGGCTCCGCCGCTATCGACTCCCAACGCCAACCGACGAATCAGAATCGGGTACCGACTCTCCGTGGTCTCGACAGGCATGTTCCGGAAATCACCGGCGGCGGAATGGATCAGGGCACTCTCCCCGTCGGCACGCGCGTTCGCTCCCCATCCACCCTCCTGCGATTCCCCACTGACGAAGAACGCGCCAGTGTCAGGATCCATCCCCATGATGAAAACGTTCCAAGAGTCCCCCGGAAGACCGGCGGCGACGTAGTCCGGCAGGACCGGCGAGAGAGCGCGGATGACCAAGTCCAGCATTAGCATGCCTGGATGCGGGTGCATGCACGCGGCTGGCTCCTCGGCTGAGAAGATCGACCGAGGTTCGGCGACAACATCCAACGGCCGGAAGCTGCCGTGGTTGACCTCCGGTACCGCCTCCGGATACAGGAATACGAGGGCCAACCTCGCTGCGGAAACCGTGTTCGCGAAGCCACAGTTGAGGTTTCCCCGCTTCTGGCTGCTTGAGCCCGTGGTGTCGATGCTCATCGAGTCTCCGCACACCGTCACGGACACCTTGACAGGGACCGGATCTTCTGAGATGAAGTCATTGTCCGCACATCCCTCGGATACGTAGATCCCGTCAGGGATTTCACGAATGAACTCGCGAAACTTCCGCTCCGAATCATCAAAGATGCGATCGATACACTCGCGGATGACCTCGAGACCGAATCGGTGAATCAACTCAGAATACCGTCTCTGCGCCATCTTCCCGGCGGCGATCTGGGCGTTCAGATCGCCGATAAGCGCCTTCGGGGATCGGCTGTTCATACGCAGAATGTCAATCACATCCTCGATCCAACGACCGGCATGGACAATACGGGTCGGCCCCAACCGCAGCCCCTCCTGGTAGATCTCGTATGTGTTCACCGGAAAGCCCGGCTCGGCCGTTCCGATGTCAAACCAGTGAGCTCGGGTCGAGGCGAATCCTACGAGCTCCTCGCCCGAGAAGACCGGACTGATGATGTCGACGTCGTTCAGGTGTCCGCCCGTAATGTAGCTATCGTTGACGATGAAGACGTCCCCTGCTTCGATCCCATCTTCGCCGTAGCGCTCCAACACGGAGCGCACCCCCCAATCCAACCCTCCGATGAAAAAGGGGTGCCCCGGGGCTTGCCCCAACGTCTCTCCGCACTCATTGAAGAGCGCGACTCCGTAGTCGTGACACTCGTAGATGATTGGAGAGAAGGCGCTGTGTCCTAGTGCCGCACTCATGTCCTCCGCAATCGCATTGAACGCGTTACGGATGACCTCTGTCGTGACAGGGTTCACACCGCTCTTCATTCGCCAACCCCCTTCAGCTTGATCAGCAGATGCCCGAAGCTGTCCATACCCACTGTCGCTCCAGGCGGAACGACAGTCGTACAGGACTTCTCGTTGATGATGGCAGGCCCCTCCAAGACCACGCCCGGGACCATTTCCGATCGATCTATCAGGACCGTCTCGTAGGACTCGCTTCCGAACACCGCCAGCGCCGAACGCGCCGTGGCCCCCTCCTGCACCCCGGATTCGAAGGACGCCTGTTCCGACTGCGGCACGCCACCTGGATTGGATCTCATCAGCTGCCCGATCCCGACAACGCGGAGGTTGACAAGCTCGACCTGTTCTGCCATGTTCTTGTGTCCATACTGCGCCTCGTACATCGTGTCGAAGCGCTGCCGAAGATCCGCTTTGTCCCAGGAATCGGCGAGAGATTCGTCCGAGAGTGGCACGTTGATGAAGTACTCCTGCCCGACATATCGCATATCCATTGACCGGCTGAAGCGCATGTCGGCCGCGTCTACTCGCTCGTCGATCAGGAGCTCCGTCAGCCTTGCTTCGAGCTCGCCGAATCGCTCGCCAACGGCTTTCCGATCTGCTTTCTCCAGTGGCACAATGTAGGTTTGGGAGGCATCGTGTCGGATGTCAGTATTCAGCATCCCCCATGCGGAGAACGCCCCCGCTGACTTCGGGATGATCACCTTCTCAATGCCCAGCTCTTCCGCGAGAGCCACCGCATGCATGGGTCCCGCACCGCCAAACGCAACCAAACAGAAGTCGCGTGGATCGATACCCTTGCTGATCGTGATCGATCGGATCGCGTTTGCCATCTTCGCATTGATCACGTCGACTATGCCTTCGGCCATCCGGCCGATCGGGAGATCGAGTTGCTCCGCGAGCGTCCCGATCGCGTTCCGAGCGGACTCGGGGAACAGATCCATGTCGCCCCCCAGAAAGCTCTCCGGGTCGATTCGCCCGAGCAGCAGGTTCGCATCGGTTACGGTCGGCACGCGTCCGCCACGGCCGTAGCAGGCAGGCCCAGGCAGGGAGCCTGCGCTTCGCGGCCCAACACGAAGCGCCCCACCGTCGATCCACGCAACACTGCCGCCCCCCGCACCGATCGTCTGAATGTCCACCATCGGTGCCAACACGGGGAAACCTCCCAGCCGCTTCTCGGCAGCAACACTGGCCTGTCCATCGATGATAAGACTGAAATCGAAACTCGTTCCACCCATGTCGACGCAGATGAGGTTCCGTTCTCCGAGCTCTTCGCTCAGTGCCCGACTGCCAACACTACCTCCCACCGGCCCCGACATCAGCGTAAGCAACCCGCGAGATTCCGCTTCATCCGCATCGATCAGGCCCCCGTTGGACTGCATGAGGTAGACTCGGTTCCTGTACTGCAGCTTCGCAAGGCTGTTCTTCAGGTCGCGCAGGTACTCCTGCAGGATCGGCGAGACGTACGCATTCAGGATCACTGTGCTCGTCCTCTCGTACTCACGCCATTCGCGACACACCTCGTGCGATGGGTAGACGGAGAACTGCAAGCCATTCCGGCGAAGCCACGTCGCGGCCCGCTGCTCGTGTTCCGGATTCACATAGCTGTGCAGGAAGCAAATCGCGACCGACTCGATCGCCTCCCCATCCAGCCTCGCCAACACGGATGCCAACTCGGCCTCCTGGAGTGGAGCAATCGCCACGCCGTCGCTCCCCATTCGCTCGTCAATCTCGAAGATCCGATGACGCGGCACCAGCGGCTCCGCGTTCCGATAGTGCAAATCGTACATCAGCAAACGGTTCCCCCGCCCGATCTTGTAGACGTCTCCGAATCCTCTCGTCGTCAGCAAGGCGGTCCTCGCCCCCTCGCGTTCTAGGAACGCATTGAGCGGAGCCGTCGTACCATGGACGAACATCTTGAGCTCCGCAAGATGTGGCAGCACCGCCTTCAACGCAGAGACCACCCCTACCGAATAGTCCGGCGGAGTGGATGGAACTTTCGCAACACGGTACACATCGGACTCGGAGTCGTGTAGCACGAGATCGGTAAACGTTCCACCGATGTCAACGGCCACGCGGTAGCGAGCCGTCTCCTTCGTCGCTTCCACCATCACGATCGATCCTCGCTTCCAATTGGCATCACATCGCAGCAAGACGTCCCTGTCGTTCTCACCCTCAAGTGGCGCCCTGCCTCGTCACCAGGTACTGCTGCCCTTCGATCTTGCCCGTCTACGTGACGACGCCACCGCGGCAGACACGGTGGCGTTCCTCATGCGATCCTTGATGAAGACAAGCGGATGCCTATTCCGTACTGTTTTCCGACTTCTCCGCAGACGTAGTTCGATGGCGTTTGGGCTTCCAACGCGCGAAGACCACACGTACGTCGCCCTGCCAGCATCGCCTCAACCATACGGCCCCCTTGATGCTTCCTCCGACTCCAAGGACACGGCGAAACCTCAAAGATACTAGCAGTATACTATACGCTGCCGCTGGAATTCAACAGAACTGCCGAAGCCCCGATCAGTAGCCAGCGCAAGCCTGTGGCAGCGATGCATCGACAGGAATCCGCGCGCAAAGAAACCGCGAGCAGGGGATCTAGATCGACGCCGGCGCCTGTTCGCACTGCTCCGCAACCAATTCGCGTACGTGCTCCTTGTACGCCGTGATATGCTTGCGCATGAGATCCTGCACAAGCTCTTCGTCTCGAGCCACGAGGGCTACGCAGACCTGCTCGCTGTCCATCACATCCTTTACGAGCCCCCAGGTGGCCGCCTCGGGGGCGATTCGGCGTGCACGATCCCACTCTCGCAGCATCTGATCGATGAACCGGACCATCCTCCGGTTTCCGGAGAGTTCGGCAATGCGAAGATGGAACTCGAATTGGTGCTGGCGGTTGTACTCCAGCGGAGAGATCTCATCGTTTCGCAGCTTCTCGTTCCAAGAGCGATTGACCTCGCACAGCGTCTCCAGTTGCTTGTCGGTCGCACGGAGTGCAGCCAGCTCAGCAGCTCGGCATTCCAACAGGACGCGAAGATCGAACAACTCGTCCACGTCTTGCGGGGACATCGATGTGACTCGATAGCCCACGCGTGGGATGACTTCGACAAGCCCTTCCTGGCTGAGAAGGGCCAGCGCCTCTCGAACCGGCGTCTTGCTCACACCGTGCTCTTTGGCCAACTGTGTCTCTACCAGGATCTGATTGGGAGACACGTTCCACGAAAGGATGGAATCCCGGATCTCGCGATAGAGACGATCGGTGAGCGATTCTTTCCCTCGGTTCCTCTGCGTGCTGACCCTGCGCCCGCCCGTTCCTCTTGTCAACATGCCCTCCATTGTGTCATGCCGAGTTTCATCCCACCGACCTCCCCGGAGCCACGAAGATACGCGGCATGGCATCACGTCGCATCGGGAAGCCACCTCGGCTCGATTCGTTCCACATCGCGGATGCAGTGTAGCATATCAGGACAGGCCGTCGAAACTCAACCCCAAGACACTCGTCCCAGTACTCCTGCCACCAAGAAGAAGCTCTGGAACTGTTGTCAACTACCACAACGACGCTTGCTTGCGCCGGACTGCGCGAACTCGGTCGAACCCAGCTGATATATCATGGCTGCCGGCAAGACGTTCAACGAAGCGCATGCTCAACGCAAGACAGCTCCCGCGCGTCGCCGGCATCGATCCTGTTGCTCGCGTCATCCTGCCGGACCCTGATGAACAGCACATCCGCTCCGATCGTCGAGTTTTGGCATGGGATCTCGCCTTCCTGTCGTCCGCGAACCTGGGCAGACAGAAAGCCTGTCACGCCGGGCGAACCGTCTTTCCGTACTTGTGGACCTCACGCTTGGAGGTCGGAGACAGGGAGTCGTACAGGAGATTCGCCACGACCGGCTCGGCCCGCGAGGCGATCTCCACTGTCCTGATCCCGGCCGTTCTCATCCGCGCGAAACACTCCCGGATCACGGCGCGCGCGAACCCTCGTCGCTGGTAGGCGGCGTGCGTGCCCACCGGCTCGATGAATCCGGCATCCTCCCGAGCTCGATCCCGCCATCCGACGCAGTACGACACGGGGGTCCCGTCGGGGGAGACCACCATCAGATCCCAGTCGTCGACGTGATCGGGCGAGGAGACCAGGCTTCGCAGTCTTCCCTCGGAGTAGGTCGGGTTCTCGAAGGCGCTCCGAACGAGGGCGACCCGGCCCGCGAAGTCCTCCGTCTCGGAGAAGGCTCGGATCGTGAAGCCCTCGTCCAGGGCGTACCCAAGATCCGTCTGCTGCAAGTCATACGTCCGCTTGTTCTCGAAATGCCGCAGGAACCCGTACCCCCGATCCGTCAGGATCGCGATCTTCTCCGCATCGTCGGCGAAGACATCGATCTCGACGGCGTCGCGCCCGGCCGCCCATGTCGCCTCGACCCAACGGAAGACCTCAGGATAGATCGCCCGATACGCCGGCAGGATCTCGACGAACAGATCCTTCTGTCCGTACTCGGAGATGCACAGTCCCACGATCCGGCCGCCGTCCCCTCGCCAGATGCGCGCGTTGTCGCGAAAGAACCTATCATCAGGGTCTTTGTCCCCATGCACGCCGTGCCGCCAGAAGTTCATCCTCCCGGATTCCCAGTGCGCACAGGCATCCTGCGCGGAGAGGATGTCGAGGAAATCGCAGATCTCCCGGTATTCCGCGTCGGTGTTTCGGTACTCCATCGCCTGGACGTTTGCCATGACCACCCTTTCCCGCCGCACCGAGCGGCCGCGCCCGTCCGTGTCCCGCCACATGTGCGCTCATCCACGCACCGCATCCCGTCTCCCCCCACGGCGTCCGATTCGACATCAATACTGAAACGCAGGAAGAGGCAACGGATTCCGCGACATCCGCCGAAGGGACGGGCGCGGCGCTCGGCCGCGCCCGCCGTCGTTAGCTCAGGCCGAGTTCTCGGGCGACGGCGTCGCCGTAGCCCGCGTCGGCGCGCCGGAAGTGCTCGACCATCTTCTGCTGGATCTGCTTCGGCGTGTTCTTCAACGACCCGACGATGTTCTCGACCAACCGAGCCTGCTGATCCGGAGGCATCAGCCGGTACAGATTGCCCGGCTGGACATAGTCGTCGTCGACCCCGCGCTTCTGCTCATACCGGTCCGCATCCCCGGAGATCCGAAGCGGCGGCTCCTTGTAGGCAGGATCGGCTTTCGGCCCGTTGAAGCTGTTCGGCTCGTAGTTGGCCGATGCGCCCCCGTTGTCGTCGAATCGCATGAAGCCGTCGCGCTGGTAGTTGGCCGCGTTCGTTGCCCTCGGCGCGTTCGACGGCAGCCTCTCGTAGTTGACGCCCAAGCGGTATCGATGCGCGTCGGGGTAGGCGAAGAGGCGGGCCTGGAGCATCTTGCAGGGGGAGAACGAGATCCCCGGCGGCACGTTCGCCGGCGAGAAGGCCGCCTGCTCGACATCGACGAAGTAGTTCGCCGGGTTTCGATTCAGTTCGAGTTCGCCGACCTCGATCAATGGGTAATCGGCATGCGGCCAGACTTTCGTCAGGTCGAACGGGTTCCAGCGATACGTCTCCGCTTCGATCTCGGGCATGATTTGGACGTACAGCGTCCACTTCGGATACTCGCCCTTCTCGATCAACTCGAACAGCTGTCGCGTGTGGTAGTCCGCGTCGGAGCCAGCCAAACGATCGGCCTCGTCCTGCATCATGTTCCGGATCCCCTTCTGCGTCTTGAAATGGAACTTGACCCAGAACCGCTCATTCTCCGCGTTGACGAAGCTAAACGTGTGGCTCCCGTACCCGTTCATGTACGGGATGCCCGCCGGAATCCCTCGATCGGAGAACAGGATCGTCACCTGATGCAGCGACTCGGGAACCTGGGACCAGAAATCCCACTGCGGCGTGTCGTCCTTGTAGTTGCTTCGCGGATCGCGCTTCTGGGTATGAATGAAGTCGGGGAACTTGATCGCGTCTCGGATGAAGAACACCGGGGTGTTGTTCCCGACCATGTCCCAGTTTCCATCTTCGGTGTAGAACTTCAGTGCGAAGCCTCGTACGTCACGCACCGTATCGGCCGATCCCTTTTCGCCGGCAACCGTCGAGAAGCGCCCGAGAACCTCCGTTCGCTTGCCGATCTCCGAGAAGACCTTTGCCTTCGTGTACTTCGTGATGTCCCCGGTGACGGTGAACGTTCCGAAGGCTCCGGCGGCCTTGGCATGGACGACGCGCTCCGGAATCCGCTCCCGATTGAAGTGGGCAAGCTTTTCCAACAGATGGTGATCCTGAAGGAGTGTCGGCCCCCGCTCCCCCGCGGTCAATGAGGTCTGGTTGTCGTCGACCGGGATCCCGGCCGCCGTCGTCAGCTTCTGTTCCTTCTCCTTGTCAACCATCGTTCCCCTCCCTTCTCTTCTCGCAGTCCCGGCAGATGCCGAAGACCTGAAGCTGCTGTGTGGAGGCCGTCCCCAGCCGGTCGGCCTCCCGAGGAAGCTCGATCCCGTCCAGTTCGGCACTCTCGAAATCGATGATCTTGCCGCACTCGGTGCAGATGAAGTGGTGGTGCGGCACATGATTCCCGTCGAATCGCGCTCGTTCGCCGGACGCGGCCACGCGCGAAATCAGGCCGTGCTCCTCGAGGAATGAGAGCGTGCGATAGACGGTGTCGAACGAGATCGTCGGCATCCGCTCGCGAACCCGCTTCAGGACAGACTGCGCGTCCGGATGCTCGTCCGTCTCGACGACGGCGCGCAACACCTCTCGACGCTGCTGCGTCACCCGGGCGCCTGCCTGTCGGCACGCCACCTCGAGCTGTGTCCAGCGGGCTTCCATATGCGAGTCCATTCGCACGCTCTCTTCCCTATCCTGCCTCTACGCGTCCTTGTGGCAGAACCACCAGTCGAAGCACTCGTACTCGCTGGAGCGCTTCTTCGCCCCCGCGACATCCGTCGCCGGCGGGACGATGACGCGATCCTTGATCAGCTCGTTCTCCGGCCATCCGGCGGGAATGGCGACTCCCTTCTCGTCCGACAGCTTGAACCCCTTGACCATTCGGACGATCTCATCCATGTTTCGTCCTAGTTCCTGCGGATAGTACAGCACGGCTCGCAGTACGCCCTTCGGGTCCACGATGAATACCGCGCGCACCGTGTTGGTGCCCTTCCCCGGATGGACGAGCCCGAGTCGGTTTGCCACACCCTCCGTCCCTGCGATGATCGGATATTCGATCGCAACGTCGAGCTTCTCCTCGATCCACTCGACCCACTTGATGTGGGAGAACACCTGATCGATGCTCATCCCGATCAGTTCGCAGCCGAGCTCCTGAAACTGGTCGTACCGCTTCTGGAACGCGACAAACTCCGTCGTACAGACCGGCGTGAAGTCGGCCGGATGACTGAACAGGACGAACCACTTGCCCTTGTAGTCGTCGGGCAGCGATACCTTTCCGTGCGTCGTCTGGACCTTCAGCTCCGGGAATGCGTCCCCGAGCAGCGGGAATCCACCTTCCATGATCGCCTCCTTAAGCGCTATGGGTTCCGTACTAGGAATCACTATACGATTACTACTGCGGACTGTCAACCCCTTGCTCCCGGTGACGGACCCACCGCAGTCTCTCCCGAACAGGCTGTTCCCTTCAGCCTACGGCAGGAACCTGCACTTCCTGTTCTCTATAGCTTCTTTATGAACGCTGCACGTTGTAAACTTCTATTCCTAATTGTATAATCGGGTCGTACCTGCGCACTCTTTTCAAAGAATTTACGCGCGCTGCGCATCAGACAGAGGGGGTGGACGTCCTGCTCGGACAGGCGTGGCAGTACATATTGAAGTACCCCGACAAGCTGCTGGAGTGGACTTGGCAGCATATCCAGATTGTGCTGATCGCCAATGCCGTCGCCGTCGTACTCGGCGTCTTGATCGGCGTATGGGTCTCCGGGAAGGGGCGAGAGAACCTCGCCGACGGGGTGATCTACGCCGCGAGCATCCTGATGACTATTCCGTCCCTCGCCCTGTTCGGCATGTTGATGGGGATCCTGTACGCCATGTCTCTTCCGTCGATCGGAATACTCCCCGTCGTCATCGCGCTCGCCCTGTACGGATTGCTGCCGATCATCCGGAATACGCATACGGCGCTTCGCGAGGTCGATCCGGCCATAGTCGAGGCTGGACGCGGCA
>Ga0272444_10001124_pt1 | contig 26402 bp, 21 predicted proteins | sample SSMForm13_FD_201033 | JGI IMG/M metagenome (GOLD analysis project Ga0272444, IMG submission 201033) | Marine sediment archaeal communities from Little Sippewissett salt marsh, Falmouth, MA, United States - SSM-Form-13 | ecosystem: Environmental > Aquatic > Marine > Wetlands > Sediment ...
ATGATTTTTTTGTAGGCCCGGACTGTATGCCTAATGGAACCGCCAGAAGCCCGAGGGCAAAACATGCAATTGGAATTGAAAATTTCTTGTGCAACTCCATCAGTGTATTATAATAGTTACTATCTCTGCGGGTATTATTTTTCAAATAATCCCGCAATTCAACAAGACTCATCTCCTTCCTGTGTTTGGCTCCCTGTTTCAATCTCGAAGCCGCCTGTTTAATGTCCAGACGAATTTCATAGGTCTCAAAATCAATATAATTTGTCGATCTGTTCTTAACATCAACTTGATATAAAACACCATTGAAAAGCAATAAATGATAAATGTATTCGTCCGGTTCTTTGAATAGTTTTCCCCTTGGCGCCACCACGGTGCTGACAATATCTTGAGTCCTTTTATCTTCAATGAAAATATCTTGAAGCTCTTTGGTTAAAGAATCTATTTTATTCACGTAAAGCACCACGTCTTTAAAACTGTCATTGAATGTCCTGTCCTTAAGTCCGATTTCGAGATTGGATGAAACCACCTTGTATGTCAGTTCTTTAAAGGATAATCTTCCCCACGGCATTCCATATATTGTCATAAAAAGGGTAAGCAAACACCCCAATAGACAAAAAAACATTGCCGGTGGAAGCAATCCGTAAATGCTCATGCCGCTGGTTTTTAGGGCAATAATCTCATTGTCTCCGGACAATCGGAGGAACGCGAGAAGAACCGCTATCATAATTGACATGGGTATTATATAGGTAAGGAAATACGGAGTGGAATAAGCAAGCATTATAAGGACGGTAAACACACCCACATTGTAATTTACAACCATGTTTGTAACTTTCAGCATCTCTACCATCAGAAAAACAAAAGTAAAAAATATCAGGTTGATGACAAAAGGAGGAATCATCTCTTTGAACACATATCTATATATAATGGAACTGATTTTCATAGAAATTTCAGGAAAGCTTGTTTGCGATTATGATACATTGCCTAATGATATCAATGGGCGCAGTCTTGTCATGGAAATGTGTTTCATTTTTTTTAAATCATATCGAAAAAGACTTGCCGGGATGTTTTCTTACGGTGAATTCTATTGGAGCTTCTTTTGAATCGCTGTCATTGAATTGCATCTGGTAAAGTTTAAAATATTCTCCTCCTCGAGCCATCAGTTCTTCATGTTTCCCCTGTTCTACGATTCGGCCGTCAACGATAACGGCTATACGGTCGGCATAAGCAACGGTTGAAAATCGGTGTGCAATAATAAATGTTGCTCGTCCCTTCATCAGGTTTTCCAGAGCTTTTTGAACCAGCGTTTCCGATTCCGCATCCAGTGAAGAAGTCGCCTCATCCAGTATTAAAATGGGAGCATCCTTTAATAATGCACGAGCGATACAGATTCTCTGTTTCTCCCCTCCGGATAAACGCCCGCCAAGTTCTCCAATATTTGTATTAAAGCCGTCTGGAAAGTTCTGTATAAACTCGCATGCATAAGCTGACCGAGCAGCATTTTCTATATCTTCGTCAGACGCATTTTGGTTTCCGTAAGCAATATTGTTCCGAACCGTATCATTGAAAAGTATGGGTTCCTGAGTAACAATGGCAATCTGATCCCTGAGTGACGATATTGAGACATCTCTGATATCAATGTCATCAATCAGGATAACCCCCTTGTTGACATCATAAAATCTGGGAATCAGATTAACTATAGAAGTTTTTCCACCGCCACTCATTCCCACGAATGCAAGAATTTCTCCGGGCCTGACATCCAGGTTAATATCTTTTAGAACCATTACGTCATCATATTTGAAATACACATTTTTGAAAATAACGTGGTGAGGGCCGCGCTTAAATTTAACAGGATTGGATATTTCTTGAATATCAGATTCCGACTCCAGGATGTCAAATACCCGGTCCACACCGGCAAGACCTTGCTGTATGACATTATTGAGCTTGCTTAATCTCTTTAAAGGCGTGTAAAGCATCATAACTGCGGCCATAAAAGAAAAAAAAGTTCCGGCTGTGGAGGTGCCGGTGATCACTTTGTAACCGCCGCACCATATAATAATGGCAACACCCAATCCGCCTAAAAATTCCATGACCGGTGAAGCCAAGGCTTTAAATCGAACACCCTTTAGCTCAAGCTTGAAAAGTTTAAGCGTTTTTCTAAAGAATCGTTCTTTTTCATACGATTCCATTCCAAATGCCTTAATAATTTTATTCCCGGCAAAAGTTTCATGCAAAGTAGATGTAAGCTCGCCCATAGCCTCCTGGGTGTGGCCAGTAACCTTGCGCAATTTTTTTCCCAGCACGACAATGGGAAAGAAGGCAAGGGGTAAGATGACAATTGCAACCAAGGCCATTTTCCAATCCCGGTAAAAGATGACAAATGTCAATCCGATAACGGCAAAAAAATCTCTTAAAGACCCTGTAACAGCGGAAGAAACCATATTTTTAATAATGTTCACATCATTTGTAACCCGCGACATCAGAACTCCTGTCTTCTCTTTTTGAAAAAACGAAATGGAAAGGTCCTGAATGCGATCATAAAGAAGGTTTCTAAGGCGCCTGATAATATTCTGCCCCACATAATTCATAAGGTATTCTTGGTAATACATGGCGAAACCGAGCATTAAAAAAATAGTTATTACTGCCAGGGGAATCAGCTTAAGCATCCCGACATCTTTATTTATAAAAATATCATCGACAACCGGTTTTATTAAAAAAGGAATCGCCGACCTTGCACCAGCCATCACCAGCATGCATATCATGGCTAAAAGCAGCCTGAACCATTGATCCTTTATAAGTGATAGCAACCGTCTGTGTCTGTCTTTTATGGTCGGTTTTGAAAATATTTTCATGATATTCAAACGAGAGATCTCGATATTGGGTTAAAAATCGCGCTATGTTTTACAAAAACATTCAGTACATGATCAAACCAAGCGTATTAGACTGTGCAAAAGTCCATCCAGCACCAAGTGACCAGCATCTCTCCGAGCCGTAGGATCTCCGAGCCGGAGGCCGGCATCAGAAATGTCCATCTACATCTTTATCATGCATCATGCAAAATTCCAATTGCTATATCGGCAACACGGTCGGCAGCACCCGGACCGCCCAGTGCATCTTTGACTTGCAGCAATTCGAGTCTTAACTTTTCAAGGCCGGGAGCATCACTTAACATACTGAAGACCGTATCTGCTATTCGGATAGGAGATGCTTGGTCCTGAAGCAATTCGGGAACAATCTTTTTGCCGGTAATGAGGTTGACCAGGCCGATATGTTTGACCTGTATCATTGCCCTTCCAAGCCAGTAGCTTATGGGTGACACTTTGTAAATAATTACCATGGGAGTTCCGGCAATTGCGGATTCAAGAGTAACCGTACCGGATGCGGCAATGACAACGCTGCTTTTTTCAAAGATTTTTCTGACCTGGCCGGATACAATCTCAAAATCGGCAGCACCCTTTTTTTTGTTAACGATTTCTTCCACGCTTTTTCTTTTCACGTCAGGTGCAAGCGAAATGACAAATTTTACATTATTAATCCTTTTCAACAAAATTTGGGCCGCACCAAGCATTATGGGAAGGTGTCTTGCAATTTCCCGCTCGCGGGATCCTGGCAAAAGGCCTATGACAGAGATATTATCATCAGGATTTTTAAAAGCCTTTTTACCATAATCAAAATTTGCATCCAGTAAAGGATGCCCCACAAATGTTACCGGAATTTCATGTTTTTTATAAAAGTCTTCTTCAAAAGGCAGGATAACCGCCATATGATCCACAAGCTTCCCGATTTTTTTTACACGGCCGGGTCTCCAGGCCCAAATCTGTGGGCTGATATAATATAACACCGGTATTCCAAGCTTTTTGGCAAAGGCGGCCACATTAAGATTAAAATCGGGAAAATCGATGAGTATCAAAAGATCGGGGAGAAGTCTTTTAAGGGTCCTTTTGGCTACAGCCATCCCTTTGAGCAAATGGGGCAACTTGGAGAAGGCTTCGGTTATTCCCACAACCGAAAGCTCTGAAGCATCAACGAAAACTCTGACCCCTGCAGCTTTAAGGGCCTGTCCGCCAATGCCGCAGAAAAACAGGGCATTATCTCTTTTGCGCATGGCGGTTACAAGCCGTGACCCGTGAAGGTCGCCTGAAGCTTCACCCGCAATGATCATAACACATTTTTGTTCCGAAAGCGGTTCCATAGGACTGCTAACTCAAAAAACGGCGGTTGGTATCACGGATCTGCTTCATAATGCTCAAGGCGATCTTTAAGGCATCGCGTCCCATCTGCCCTGTGACCTCCGGAACTTCACGTCTTCTTACCGCTTTTACAAACGATTTTAATTCATCTTCCAGTGCATCACCCTTTGCAAAACTAAGCTGTTTGATTTCCATGCCGGGTATAAGACCACCTTCAATTTTATCGCTCCGCTGAATAACCGTAATCCCCTGATTTGCAAAATCCACGGATATATAGGCATCTTTTTGAAACAACCTGATTTTTCTTTCATTTTTGGTCGATATTCGACTGGCGGTAACATTGGCGATACACCCCCTTTTAAATTCAAGACGTGCATTGGCAATATCGACCTGTCCGGAGATTACAGGGATGCCTGCCGCATGGATATTGACAATTTCCGACCGAACAAAGTTTAATATAATATCAATATCATGAATCATAAGATCGAGCACAACACTCACATCCGTACACCGGTCTTTGTAAATACTCAATCGATGCGACTCAATGAACATCGGCTTTTTAATAATATCCCGCAGGGCCACAACCGCCGGATTAAATCGTTCAAGATGCCCAACCTGGATAATAAGATTTCTCGACTTTGCAAAATCAATGAGTTCGTTGGCCTGTTCAGTGGTTTCTGACATGGGCTTTTCTATCAACACATCGATATTGCTTTCCAAGAAATCCTTGGCAACAGAAAAATGAGCCGGTGTAGGGACAACGATACTCACCGCATCGACTTTTCCAAAAAGGTATTCATGGTGTGGATATGCATTTGTATTAAACCTTCCGGCAACCTCCTCGGCCTGGGATTGGTTGATATCGACAACGCCGATAAGTTCAACGTCATCCATTCGGGCATACTTTTCAGCATGATATTTTCCGAGATAGCCCGCACCCACAACACCCACACGCAACTTCTTCATAACCTTTACTCTTCCATAGCAACCACGGCAATACCATACTTGTCCGCCATGTGGATCATCTCTTCCCGGTCAAAAACAACCGCCTTTCCGGCTTCAACAACGAGCACCCCTGCTCCTGCTTCAACCATGGTTTTAATTGTTTGCACACCAATCGCAGGGATGTCGAATCGTATGTCCTGGCCGGGTTTGCAAACCTTAACAACAACGGCAGTATCTTTGCCAAGCCTTCCGCCCCGCATGATGGTAGCATCGGTTCCATCAATAGCCTCCACTGCCAGAACAGACCCGCCTCCCACCACCACGCACTGGCCGATATCCAGACGCCCGATCTCCTTGGCCACTCTCCAGCCGATTTCGATATCATTCTTCTCGGATCGAGTCGGCTTCCGTTTTGTCCAGCAACCTTTTTGCGCTAAAAGATCCGGCAGCAGAAATATTGAGGATTTTATTTCAATACCCTCTTTTTCGAGCAGTGCGACAAAACCCCTTAACAGCCCATCATCATGGGTATGGCGCATACCGGCAATAAGGGAAATAGCTTTGATGTCAGGCCTTACATCCGAAAACATTCTCGTCTTTGTTATGGCCCCCATCATAACCGCCTGGCTTACTGCGTTCTTTTTAAAAAATTTTATAACACGCTTGATCTGACCGAGATGGACCCATTCAATAGTATCAACATGATTTTTCAGGCCGGGATCCGTCTCATTATTATAAGCAACTGCATAAATGACAAATCCTTTGGATTTGGCCGCCTTTGAAAAAATGATGGGGAACTGGCCGCCCCCCGCAATAAGCCCTATGCGCATAAAATCGCTCAACTCAGATGTAAAGAATCCTGGCCCAGAGGACCAGGCTTTGGTTTGCCCCTGAAAGGGGCTGTTTTATAGTCAAAGCCTTACAAGTTAAAAGTGACTAAAGTTATGGTGTCGCTTTGCTCCGCTGATTTTATATAATTGACAGAATTCCTTAACTTTAGCTCAATTTAAACTTTAGTTCACTTCAAACTTTTGTTGCTATTCTTAAGGCATAGCCAGAGAACTCTGACCTGGCCCAAAGGACCAGGTTTTTCAGGGCAAAATAAATTTGTTATCTTGTAATCCCGCGCCGGGAAGATTTTATAAAATCGATCAGGTTGACCACCTCGGGAACCTGTTCCACCTCCGCTTTGACTCTTTCTATGGCCTCATTTAGAGTAATCCCGATGCGGAAAATAATCCGGTAAGCTTTTTTTAATAAAGATAATGTCTCTTGTGAAAACCCGTAGCGTTTTAACCCAACACTGTTTAAGCCATGCAGTTTAGCCCGGTCACCGGATGCAATTACATAGGGAGGGATATCTTTGACCACCGCTGATTTTCCGCCCACATATGCATAATTGCCGATCCTGACAAACTGGTGTATGGCCACCAGTCCGCCGATGGTAGCATTATCGCCGACAATAATATGTCCGGCAAGTGTTGCGTTGTTTGCAAAAATAACTTTTTTTCCGGTGATACAATCATGGGCAATATGGGTATAGGCCATTAAAAAGTTCTCTTCACCCACTTCAGTGAGGCCCCCGCCGAATTCCGTTCCTCTGTGTATGGTGACAAATTCGCGTATAATCGTTCCGCGTCCGATCTTAACATCGCTCTTTTCACCCTTAAATTTCAACGACTGGGGAGCAGCCCCTATGGCGGCATACTGAAATATATGACAATCCTGACCGATGGTAACATAGGGTTCAATAATGACGTGGGGCCCGATAACAGTTCCGGCTCCAATGGACACATTTTGCCGGATAATGGAATATGGCCCGACCTGCACGTTAGCATCCAGTTCGGCCTTTGAATCTACAATCGCCGTTGCATGTATCATTATTTTTCTCCAAAAGAGGCCATGAGTTCAGCTTCAGCCACCCGTTTTTCATCAACAAAGGCCACTCCGGACATTTTGAACACCTTGGACCGCTGTTTTAAAAATTTTAACTCAAATATAATCTGATCTCCGGGAACAACCGGTTTTCGAAATTTGACCTTGTTAATCCCCATAAAATATATCAGCGAACCTTGTTCTTCTTCGGGCAGTGATTCAGCAGCCAGCACAGCACCGGCCTGGCCCATGGCTTCGATCATAAGTACTCCGGGCATAATCGGACTCCCTGGGAAATGACCCTGGAAAAAAGGTTCGTTGATGGTTACGTTTTTTAGCGCAACCACCTTTTCGCCGGGAACCAGTTCAAGGATACGATCAATCATAATGAACGGATACCGGTGAGGTAATAAGTTCATAATTTTTTGAATATCAAAAGTTTTTTCCATTTTCCCTCTCTGACCTCTCAATTTTCTTTAATCTCTTTTCGATTTCCTCCAGCTTCTTTTTAAGCTCCGGGAGCCTGGGTAGAATCTTTTGTAGTCTTAGCCACAGTCGATGAGGTATTGCAGGTGATCCTGTCACTGTTTCACCGCTGGGCACCGACTTTGCAACTCCGGACTGGCCGACGACCGTCACATCATCCCCCAGGATCAGATGGTCCGCAATTGCTGCCTGTCCGGCCAGTATGGCGTTTTTCCCGATGCTAACACTCCCTCCAATTGCAACCTGGGCCACAAGAATACTATTTTCACCCACGGTCACATTGTGAGCAATGTGAACAAGGTTATCTGTCTTAACTCCGCTTTTTATCCAGGTTTTACCAAAAGTGGCTCTGTCAATTGTATTTCCCGCACCAATTTCCACATCATCATCTATTTGGACAATACCGGTATGGGGAATCTTGAAATACTTTTTTCCGTCCGGAGCAAAACCGAAACCGTCACTCCCGATAACGGTCCCGGCATGTATGATCACCCGGTTCCCTATTGTGCAGCGCTCAAGAATTGTCACATTGGGATGAATCCTAACATCGTTTCCCATGACAACGTTGTCGCCGATAACCACGTGGGGAGAAAGCACAATTCCATGACCAACAGTAACGTTATTTCCAACCACGGCAAAAGGAGCTATGGATGCTTCCCGGCCGCATACAAAGTTTTTTCCGATACACGAGTATGAACTTATACCGGGTTCCGGTTTTAAAGGGGGATAAAAAAGGTTCAAAACCAGGGCAAAAGCAAACTGGGGATTATCCACCTGTAGAATGTTTTTTGTAGAAGCTTGAAAATCGCGTGGAACAATAATCGCTCCGGCATCTGTTTTATCAATCTTTTTTAAGAATTTTGCATTACCGGCAAATGTTATTTCATCACCGGCAGCATCATCAAAAGGCGCAACACCACAAATATTTTTATTTTTATCTCCTTTTATCTCGCCGTTAACAACTTCGGCTATCCTGGCCAGTGACAGTTCCATTTTAAATTATACCTGGTGGCTTTATTTATTTTTGTTTTGTCTTATTATCCTTTTCAGCGTTCCGGACAAAATTGGTATTGTATTTCTGAATTAACCGGTCGGTTATATCGATGGTGTTCGGGGAATACATCACTCCGGCCTCCCGTTTTTCGAGAATCAGGAGAAAACCTTCCTTTTTACCCATTTCAGCAATAATTTCTAAAATTTCTTCCTGGATCCGGGCGACAAGTCTTTTTTCCTGCTCCTTGAACTCGGCCACATATCTTTTCTGTAGACCTTTAAAATCATTGATATTTATCCTTATTTCACGTTCTTTCTCTTCACGCATCTCTCGACTCATTACTAGCGATTCACGTTCAAGCTTATTTTTTGTTGCTTCGATTTCTTCCCCCCTTTTCTTGAGATCTGCCTCTATCTTTTTACCCCGTTTGTTAATTTCAGCCGTTGCCTTTTTGCCGGCACTCGATGTCTTTAGAATTCTCTGAAAATCTACAACACCTATTTTGGCGACATCTGCTCCGTAAGAAGAAGCAAGTAAACAAAAACAAATAACTGTTGTCACAAAAGCCACTTTACACGTTCGCATTTTATTCCCCCTTAAAAGATAGTCCAACTGTTTTTTTATGGAACTGCTCAACAACTTATCTAGTTAAACATTCATAGGTATCAAAAAGACGTGCCCATTCCAAATTCCCATTGCGCCCCTGATCCCTCGTCATCAATTATGTAACCTCTCTCAAGACGGATAGGCCCCATGGGAGAATACCATCTGAAACCGAATCCCGCGGTTTGTCTCAGATTGCCCAACTCTATACTTTCACCGTCATTATAAACATTTCCCGTATCAAAAAAGAGGAGACCAACAACCCCTTGCTCTTTCATCAAAGGAAATAAAAGTTCTACATTAAATTGTATATATTTGTCTCCCCCGATTTCATCGCCATTTTCATCTAAAACATAAACGTCCCGCCAGTCATAGCCGCGCAGTGAGTTTAAGCCTCCAAGATAAAATCGTTCATAATCCGGGAGTATTCCTCCTGAGTTTTCCTGGACATACCCGATTTCCCCATGCAAAAAAGTCACTATCTCCTTGAACACAGGGAGGTACCAACCGGTTTCCCCCAAATATTTTGTAAAGGCGACATTTCCGCCAAGGCCGGCATACTCCACCGATATACTGTGCCGAGAGCCTCCTGTGGGATTAAATCTTCTATTCCTCGAGTCGTAAATCAAGGAGGTGGTTATACTGCTTGTCGTATTCTTGCCTTCCAGATCTTTAATCGATTGCGAAGCATTCTCGTCAATATTTGTTATATCTGCCTTTTCGTAATTATAACCAATATATACGCGCACAAAATCATAGACAGGATAGCTGAACCTAACACCTCCTCCCTGGCTGTTCTTGTCGTATGTATCATAATCGGTTTCCCAGTCAAACAGATCTAGCCTTGCGGATAGAGGAATATCAAACAGCCAGGGCTCTGTAAAATTGAGTCTATACAAGGTTGTCGTCCCTCCGAGTTGAGCATCAAGTGAAAGGATCTGGCCACGCCCGAACAGGTTATTTTGGGAAATGGAGGCCATGCCAAAGACATTTTCCGTAGTGCTGTAACCCGCACCAAAAGAGAAAGTGCCGGTAGGCTTTTCAGTTACGTCGATTTTTAAAATCATTTTGTCTTCGGCACTTCCCTTGACGGTATCAACCTTTATATCCTCAAAATAATCGAGCCGGTAAAGGTTGCGGACGCTCCTTTTTAACCCTTTACCGTTGAAAAGTTCCTGTTCATACACCTTAAGTTCACGCCGGATAACCTTGTCCCTGGTCTTGGTGTTCCCGCCGAAAATAATGTTTTCAAAATAGACCTGGTTATGCTTTGCGACAACGTAGGTAATATTAACCGTCAATTCATCGAAATTTTTTTCAATCACAGGAGATACTTCGGCATATGCGTACCCCTCATCTGAATATATATCCGTAAGGGCCAGCACATCGTTACGCACAATTTCACGATTATAAAAGGTTTCCCTGGTAATTTTAAGATTTTTCTTTAATTCTTCCTCGGACAAGATAAGGTCACCGGTGATGTCCACCTTGCTGACCTTGAACCGTGAGCCTTCATCAATTTTTATGGTAATATATATTCCGTCTTCACGATATTCAATTTGCGGTTCCGCTATCCTGGCCTGGATATAACCGTTGTTATAATAAAAAGCTGAAAGTTTGGCGATATCCTGTTCAAGATCCTCCCTGTTCAGAACTCCGGATGAGGTCATCCATGAAAAAAATCCTTTTTCAGACGTTTTGATCATTTTTTTCAGGTTCTTGTCCTTATAAGCGGTGTTCCCTTCAAATATGATATGCCTTATCAGGACCTTTTCACCCTCTTGGATAACAAATTCCAAATCAGCCTGGTTATTCTCCAACGGTTGAATCGTGTAAGTAACTTTTACATTATGATAGTTCTTTTCTTTATAAAGCTCTTCTATGCGTTTAATGTTACTGCGAACTTTGAATATATTCAGTATTGAACCTGTCCGTAGACTTAAATTTTCTTTGATCTCATCATCCTTATAGAGCTTGTTGCCTTGAAAACGAATAATCCGGATATTCGCTTTTTCCTTTACCCTGAATATGATTACCTTTCCCTGGGTGCTTTCTTCGGCTTCGATCCGGATATCTTCAAAATATCCCATGGAATAAACCGCCTTAAGATCTTGAGAAAGGCTTTTGGCAATATATACGTCCCCGGGCTTTGTTTTTATAACCTCTTTGATAGCGTCTCCCTCTATACGCTTATTGCCGGTAATAAGCACTTTGGCAACCTTTTCCCGCTTAAAAAGCTTCAAGCTCATATCCCGGACGAGTTGCTTCACGGTTCCGGAAATTTTTTCTAACCCCTCGCCCTCTTTAACAAAAATACCGACAGGCCCTTCTCCAAACGATTCTAACATCTTTCCAACCAGAATGAATTTTTGCCCGATCCATGTCAAACTGCCCCAAACCACATATTCGGCAGCGTTTTTAACACCAAAACTTCGAATTTCATCAATAGTTTCAGTATGTTTTTTCCCTGCAAAATCAGGAATAATTCCCGGTTCCAATATAACGACACCTTCTTGTCTGAGGTCTTTTTTGATCATATCTGATATTTGGGTTTGCATATATGAAAAATCTTTAACCGAATGTATTTCAAATGGTAATACCAGCACCCGTAGTGTTTCTGAAGAATGTACCGTATTCGGAAAAAAGCATAGTATTGCGATAATAATTAAACATAATCGTCTTAACATAGAACTTTTAATTACCCCCATTCTCAGATCCATAAACTCAAAAATTTACCAGCTGTCCGTCGACAATGGTCATGCTGCGTGACATGTAAGATGCAAGTTCCATGTTATGTGTTACCACTATCAGAGTCATGCAAAATTCTTTGTTTAATTCCAAAAGCAAGCGATGGACGTGCTCACTGCTTCCCTTATCAAGATTACCCGAGGGTTCATCGGCCAGAAGAATAACCGGATTAAGAACAAGGGCTCTGGCAAGCGCAACCCGTTGCTGTTCACCCCCTGAAAGCTTCCCAACTCTGAAATTTAACCTGTCTTTAAGTCCCACCCTGACAAGAATCGTCTCTGCAGCTTCCCTGGCTTTTTGTTTGCCCAGCCCTTTAATCAGTGCCGGCATCATGGCATTTTCAAGAGCGGAAAACTCTGGAAGCAGATAATGAAACTGGAACACAAAACCTAAAGACTCGTTTCGAAATTGTGCCAGCCTGGCATTATCAAAAAGAAAAATATCTTCACCCTGGAAAAGATACGTCCCGCTATCGGGCCGGTCGAGAACTCCCAGCAGGTGTAGCAGCGTTGACTTGCCGATACCCGACGCGCCGATTATTGCCAGGGTTTCTCCGGCCTTCAAATCAAGGTTTACCCGCTTTAAGATATCAATACGGGTACCGCTGTTGTTATAACTCTTACATAGGCCTTGGACCGACAAGAAATGCTCTGTAACAGACTTCTTGCCGTTGTTCTCGGAGTTAACCATAACGGATCGCTTCAACAGGGTTGAGTTTGGACGCCTGACGTGCCGGATAGAGTGTCGCCACAAAACAAATCGCCATTGCAGCAGCGGCGATTATAAAAACATCCAGAGCCTCAAGTCGTACCGGAAGGGTTGAGATATAGTACACATCTCCCGGAAGTTCGATAAACTTATATTTCTCCAGCAATTTACACATGATAAACCCAAGGCATACACCCAGCGAGGTGCCCATGAAACCGATGATCATTCCTTTGAAGATAAAAATCTTCCTGATGCTGCTATCCATTGCTCCCATGGCTTTTAATATGGCAATATCTCTGGTCTTTCCCATCACCATCATAATCAGTGTACTTGCGATGTTAAATGCTGCCACAAGGACAATAAGCGCCAGAATAATAAACATAACCGTCTTTTCCAGTTTAAGAGCAGAAAACAGATTGTGATTCATCTGCATCCAGTCCCTGGCCCAATATGGAAATCCAACGTCAGCCACTATCTTATCTGCGATATCCCTTGCATTATAGATATCATTTACCTTGACTTCGATGCCGGTAACGGAACTTTCCATGTGCAAAATTTTCTGGGCGTCCCTTATATGGATGTATGCCAGGGATCCATCATATTCATACATACCCGACTCGAACAGACCCACCACCTGAAAACGCTTCATGGCAGGGAGGTATCCCATGGGAGAAATCATTCCCCGGGATGATATCAGGTAAACCGCATCACCCATGCCCAAGCCCAGATTTTTGGCAAGCTCCTTGCCAAGAATTACACCGGGAACAGAACCGGTATTGTCCTTTCCTTGATGCATCTTTTCTAAATTCAGCAAAGGAGAACCATCGATAACCTTTATTACCCTGCCTGCCGATTCCGGATCTATACCCCTTAAAACAGCCCCGGACACTCCTGACGAGGACCGGAGCATGATCTGGGTGTAAATAAAAGGTGTGGCCGCCTCTACCCCGTCCGTATTAACAACATGGTCCAATATCCTGTGATAATCGGAAAAGGGACTTCCGTGGCGCATGATCACCACATGTGATTCAATCCCGAGTATACGGTTTTTAAGATCGGACTCAAATCCGGCCATTACAGCTATTACCACGATCAATGCCATTACGCCCACAGTTACGCCGGCAATGGAAAGCATGGTAATTAACGAAATGAAAGTCTCTTTTTGTTTGGCCCTTAAATAGCGGCCACCTATGAAATATTCAAAAGACATAAGATTTACGGGTTATAGGTTATTCGTTTCTTAATTGTGAATTTTGTGTATTTTATATTAAAAAGTTTATCCAAGCTAATTAAGTGTGAAGTGTCTAAAGAGATCTAAAATGCCTCCGGTTATCCATTACCCTTTTCAACCGGTTTCATGTGCGGGAAAAGAATAACCTCCCGGATTGAAGCGGAATCGGTGAACAGCATGGTAAGCCGGTCAATCCCGATCCCCTCTCCGGCAGTGGGGGGCATACCGTACTCCAAGGCTTGGATATAATCTTTGTCCATGTAATGGGCCTCTTTGTCGCCGGCTTCCCTGTCTGCAACCTGCTGTAAGAATCTTTCTCTCTGATCAACAGGATCATTCAATTCCGAAAATCCATTGGCAATCTCATGACCCGCGATAAAGAGCTCAAATCGATCCGTAAGTTCGGGTTCAGACTCACTCCTTCTGGAGAGCGGGGAAACCTCTACCGGGTATCCTGTAATAAAGGTAGGCTGAATAAGCTTTGGTTCCACCAGCACATCAAACAGCTTTGTGATAATTTTTCCAAGACGCCCGGTCTTTGTAACCTTGATCCTCTTTGAAGCGGCGAATTCAAGTAGACCTTCCCGATGGCTCAACAGAGGGGCATCAATTCCTCCAAACTCCTCCAGAGCAGAAGCAAGGGACATTCGACGCCATTTGAGCCCCAAATCGACCTGCTCCCCTTGGTATTGTATTACGGTCGAACCGTTCACCTCCCGAGCCACATGACAGAACAATTCTTCGGTTAGATCCATCAAATCATCATACCTGGCATATGCCTGGTACAATTCGAGCATGGTAAATTCGGGATTGTGGCGAGTTGAAACCCCTTCATTTCTGAAACTTCTATTGATCTCGAAAACCCTTTCAAAGCCTCCGATAACCAGGCGCTTTAAATAAAGTTCAGGGGCTATGCGTAAAAACAGATCCATGCCCAGGGCATTGTGATGGGTCACAAAAGGTGTGGCTTCGGCACCCCCGGGAACCGGTTGCATCATCGGTGTTTCCACCTCAAGGAAATCCAGGTTAAGAAGAAACGACCGTATGACCTGAATGATCCTGCTGCGTTTTGTAAAAATATCCCGTACATCCGAATTCATTGCCAAATCGATGTAGCGACGACGATAACGCTTTTCTGGATCTTTAAGCCCGTGAAATTTTTCCGGAAGCGGTCTTGCTGACTTGCAGACGAGCTTAAATTCCTTGACCAGAAGTGTCCATTCTCCTGTTCTCGTCTTGAACATTCCACCGTTTAGTCCGACGAAATCACCGATATCGAGCTGTTTAAATAGATTATAGGCTTTTTCGCCTATATGGTCTTTTCTAATATATGCCTGAAGCTGTCCGGTTCTATCCCTGAATCTAATAAAGGATGCCTTGCCAAACCTGTTTATGGCCATCATACGACCGGCCACAACAAAAACAGGGCCGTCTTCGGTAAGTGAATCCGGTGCGTCTTCTATGGCCTTTTTGATATCTCTTACCGCATGCAAGACAACAAAATCGTTGGGATAAAGATTAATATTGTTTCTCTTTAAATCTAAAAGTTTCTCTTTTCTTTTTTCAAAAATATCGCTTTTTTTGTCCATAAACATTCAACTTTTCTAAAGATTAAACTTATTTTGCTAACCCATTTAAAAATAGGTGTCAAGATTAAGTTGGCGGGTATCTTCGTTTTAATTTAAAGGAAAACTTGGTTCCCCGACCTACTTTACTCTCAACATCAAGCCATGTATCGTAAGATTCGAGTATGCTGTGAACGATGGAAAGTCCAAGACCTGTCCCATTGGATTTTGTTGTGAAAAATGGATCAAAAATCGACTGCAGATACCGATCGGTAATGCCGCAGCCATTGTCGCTGATTTCGATACCTGCATAATTGTGCTTTAAAGGATACGTTTTAATCCCGACAAGTCCTTCACCCTCAATAGCCTCAGCAGCATTTAACAGTAGATTCCAGATCACCTGGCGCAAATGCACCGGATCCATTTCAATCCAGATATTTGAGAAGAACTCCCTCGTAATCGTAACGTTGCCGGTACCGGCTTTGTCCTTTTCAAATAGTTTGACGGTCTCTGTCAGGGCGCTTTCAAGTTCTATCTTTTCGATTTTACCTGCAGGCGGCTTTGCAAACAGAAGAAAATTGTTCACTAAGGCGCTCAACCTGTCTGTCTCACGCAAAACGATCTGCATGAGTTTGTCGTGTTCGGGGTCATACGGAACTTCTTTTCTTAAAATCTGGATTGAACCTGAAAGAGAAGCTAGAGGATTTTTAATCTCATGAGTTATTCCGGCCGCCATCTCACCCATGTAGGCCATCTTCTCCACGCGTTTAATTCGATCCTCAAGGGCCGAAAGCTTGTTTCTTGTCCTTCTCAACTGTTCCGACAGGAAACCGCTCAGGAAAGCAACGGCAAAACAGGCCACCATGGTAATCACTACCTTGAAAAGCACTTGGCTCCAGGCATAACTACCGATGGCATTACCTCCATATATACTAAAAGGATTGATAATACCGTAGTATTCAAAATCGATCAGGATGCCGTACTGGATACTGCAAAATACGGCCATGACCATGCTTCCTCTTCTAAATAGAAGCATGCTCGAATAGATAATAACTACCAGATAAAGAAATGAAAAAATACTTGCGAAACTGCCGGTAACAAAAATTATTATTGTTACGGCAAAAGTGTCGATCCCAATCTGTATATAAGCAAAGAAAAGTTTCCGCTTGATATGTTTAAAAATTAAACCGTAGCAAAAAGAAAGCAGATAAATTGTAACGATAAGTCCATATAAAACCAGGATGGGTCCCGCAAAAGGGTAATGTTTTTCACTGAATTGCAGAATAATAGTCGATCCCAGCAACAGTGAAGTAAAAACGACCCGTAAAAACATAACCCATTCAAGCTTATGATATAAATCATCTTCGGACTTGTTTGAGTAATCAGGCATAATATACGTCTCGGAAATTCTATCCCGTTAAAGAAAACATCTCTGGAATTCTACAATTTATTGAAAATAAAGGTTTTTTTCGGCTTATGTTTTTAACTCGGACATGGCCCCAATGAAATAGAAAAAAAGTTTCACGGGATAAAAATAATGGAATGTTGGAATAGTAAACTGTTGGTTTTTAAAGGAATTTTGTTATTTATGATTTTTTTTAACTATCCTGTCAAGACAGATTTTATCAATAACCCATTTTCCCGATTTTCCAAAACCCCTTACTCCATCATTCCAATATTCCAACGTTCCAATTGTGAGTGAAGCGAACGAATTTGAGCAATTATTCCAACATAACAATTCGGATGAAGTGAAATCCAAAGGTTCACGGGTTAACCAATGGCTGCCGCCATTTTGAATATGGGCAGATACATGGATACAACCAGACCGCCGATAACACCACCCAGAAATACCAGCATAATCGGCTCTATCAACGAAGTCATGTTTTCCACCGCCTGGTCAACCTCTTCGTCGTAAAAATCGGCGATCTTATTTAACATGGTATCAAGTGCACCGGTAGATTCACCGACAGCAATCATCTGGCATACCATAGACGGGAAAACGCCACTTTCGGAAAGAGGATCGGACATTGTACGGCCTTCAGCAATGGCGGATCGAGTTTCGTACACAGCATTTTCAATTGTTTTATTACCTGCTGTTTTGGCAACAATCTCAAGCGCATCTAAAATCGCCACGCCGCTAGCAAGCATTGTTCCCATGGTCCGTGTAAACTTGGACACGGCGGCTTTACGAATTAAAAGCCCGAATACCGGCAATTTGAGAACAAGGTCGTCCATTATAACTTGTCCTTTTGCGCTTTTATAAAACCTTTTGAATACAAATGTTGCCAAAAATATGCCGGCAATGATATAAAGAATATTTGATTTAACAAACCTGCTCATATTTACAACAATTTGTGTGGGAACCGGAAGGGCGCCGCCCATCCCCTCAAACATATCCTCAAACACGGGAATAACAAAAACCATAATGATTGCAACAACGATTACGGCGATGGCCATAGTTACGGCCGGGTAAGTCATCGCCCCTTTTATCTGGGATTTAAGCCTTGCAGCTTTCTCCAAATAAGCAGAAAGACGTCTTAAGATCGTATCAAGGATACCGCCGGCTTCACCGGCTGAAATCATGTTTATAAAAAGATCGTCAAACTGCTTTGGGTACTTTTTCAATGCTTCCGCAAAGGTTTGCCCGCTCTCCACATTCTGTTTAATCTCCTTCAACATATTTTTAAATGTTTTGTTTTCATGCTGTGCATATAGAATATCGAGACATTGGATTATTGGAAGACCCGCATCGATCATGGTAGAAAATTGCCGACAAAAAATTATTATATCTTTCTGTTTTACCTTGGGCTGCATGAAGGAGACGTTTGCAAAAAGGTCCTTGGGTTTTTTCTTAATCTTGGAAGGAGTTATATTACGCCTGATCAGTTCGGAGCGAACAGCTTCTTCGGTGGGGGCTTCCATCTCACCTTTCTGTTTTTTATTCTGTCTGTTCTTTCCACTCCATGAATAGACTGCCATAATCATTCCTCCCTTTTAATGGAGACAATACATAGTTTATAGTAAATCATTTGTGTTTTGCAATTTGATTTTTTTACGTAAAAACACAAAAAATCAAAGCTTAGGTCCTTAAACGTTTTGAATTCGAATTCATCAAATGTTGATTATTCTTTATCTATATTATCGAAACATAATACTATTTTATTTAGCCTGTATATCCTCGTGTCAGCCAATATCATAAAGTACACTAAACAACAAGATATTCGCAGAATTAATATAAAATCGTTATGATACAGCTTGTTAAATTCGCCTGTATATTTAAATCTTTATTTTAGTACTTAACCCTGATAAACTGTAAAAGTAGACTAAAGCCTGCCATAACCTTCCGGGAAAAAAGTGGTTTCCCATTGCCGCCCTCATTGCTGAGATCGGCTTAAGGTTCTTTTTGGCATATGGGCATTGGCGGGCAAATCACAATTTGAATATAAAAATTTTTGTATCATTTACAGAAATTTGTATATTTTTCAAGATCTTTAATTAATAATATGAAATCCCTCAATAAATTATGGATTTGGGTCAATATAATTGTTTCATTCACCATAACTTATTGATAAGTTATCAATAAAAATATGACAAAAAAACGCAAACATAACAAAAAAGATCTTACGATTATTACTTCCCACATTAATGCCGACTTTGACGCATTGGCATCCATGCTTGCAGCCCAGAAGCTTTATCCCGATGCACTTGTTGTTTTTCCCGGTTCCCAGGAAAAAAATTTAAGAAACTTCTTTATCAATTCTATGGTCTATCTCTTTAACATGGTCAACATTAAAGATGTGGACCTGTTAAATCTCAAAAGACTGGTTCTGGTGGATACCAAACAGCCAAGCCGTATCGGAAAATTTGCAAACATTATAGACCGGCCGGACATCGACATACACATTTACGATCATCACCCTCCCATGGATAACGATATCAAGGGTGATTACGAGGTTCATTGCTTAACCGGCGCCACTGTCAGCATCCTTACGGAAATTATAAAGGATAAGGATATCGACATTTCTCCGGATGAAGCCACCATTATGTGTCTAGGAATATACGAAGATACCGGTTCTTTTACCTTCCCGTCCACCACCGAAAAAGATTTTACAGCCGCCGCCTTTCTCCTTTCAAAAGGAGCAAATTTAAACATGGTCTCAAATCTGATCTCAAGAGAAATAAGTCCGGAACAGGTGGGGCTTTTGAACGACATGATCCAGGCGGCAACCCGCTATAATATCAACGGCATCGAGATTGAGATTACAACCGTATCCACCGACAATTATGTGTCGGATTTCGCTTTCCTGGTCCAAAAAATGGCTAAGATGGAAAACATCAATGCCATTTTTGCCATCGCGCGAATGGGAGATAAAATGTACGTGGTGGCCCGAAGCAAAATACCCGAGGTCGATGTGGGAGCGATTGTCACCCCCTTTGGCGGAGGGGGCCATACTTTTGCGGCCGCCGCAAGCATCAAGGGTAAAACACTTGCCCAGATTGAACAAAAACTTTTGGAAATCCTCTACAGTAAAATCAGGTCCAGGAACCGGGCAAAAGACCTCATGTCATCACCGGTCATTAGGATAGGCAACGATGTTTCCTGCAAAGAAGCCGGCAATCTTCTCACACGTTACAACATAAACGCCCTCATAGTTACCCAAAAGCAGAACGGCGCAGAAGACCTGCTCGGGTTTATAACCCGACAGGTTATTGAAAAGACAATGTATCACGGGCTGGAAGACATACCGGTCAAAGAATATATGACAACCGAACTTGCTTCGGTGGGACCCGATGCCGAACTTATGGAAATTCAGGAAAAAATTATCGATTACAAGCAACGCATTCTTCCTGTCATCGACAATGGGGTCATCACCGGTGTTATTACGCGAACCGATTTGCTTAACATTCTGGTGGGGGAATCCAAACTTACTTCCTCAAGCTCGCCGGACCCGCTCAAAGAACCTGTCCACGCCAGGACCAGAAACATCCTTAAGTTCATGAAAGAACGCCTTTCACATCGTATTTTCGACACGCTTCAGGTCATCGGCGAAAAAGCTCACGAATTAGGTTACAGTGCTTACGTTGTGGGCGGATTTGTACGTGATCTGTTTCTGTACCGACTCAATGAGGATATAGACATTGTCATCGAAGGCAACGGCATTGCATTTGCGAAAGAATACGTTAAAATGGTTGATGCTCGTATTCACTCCTACGAAAAGTTCGGCACCGCGGTAATTATCTTTCCGGACGGTTTTAAAATTGATGTGGCTTCTGCCAGAATGGAATACTACAAGTTCCCGGCGGCCCTTCCAACGGTGGAGATGAGTTCGATAAAACTCGATCTATTTCGGAGAGACTTCACTATAAACACCCTTGCGATTCAGCTCAACCCGGATAAATTCGGCCAATTGATCGATTTTTTTGCGGCGCGAAAGGATATTAAGGAAAAATCTATCCGGGTATTGCACAATTTGAGTTTTGTTGAGGATCCGACCCGGGTCTTCCGCGCAATAAGATTCGAGCAGCGTTTCGGTTTTTCCATCGGGAAACTGACTTCGGGTCTTATTGAAAATGCAGTAAAAATGGATTTTTTCAAGCGGCTCAGCGGCCGGAGGGTATTTTCTGAATTGCGTCAGATTCTAGAAGAAGAAACCCCTTTGGCCGCCATCAAAAGGCTGGATGAATATGATCTTCTGAATGTTATCCACCCTTCCATAGCATTAAGCAACCAAATGATTTCATTGTTTAATTCAGTTAAAAAGGTGCTGTCCTGGCATGATTTGCTTTTTCTGGAAGAACCGTATATGAAATGGGCCGTTTATTTTCTGGCGCTTACACGGCACTGCGATAAAGAGACCGCCGATGAAATCACCATGCGAATTGAACTCGCGCCGCGATACAAAACAATTTTCTGTAAGGAACGTTTCGAGGCTGACAGGTCACTTTTATGGATGGAACGAAATCACCCGAAAAAAAACAGCACCATCTACAAACGACTTGCCGTTTTCAGAATCGAACTGATCCTGTACATGATGGCTGCCACAGAACACAAAAGGGTAAAGAGATCCATCTCCAATTACTTTACCCGACTGAGACATATTAATACATCGGTAAAAGGTAGGGATTTGAAAAAAATGGGACTTGAACCCGGTCCGATTTACCGGGAAATCCTTGAGGCCGTCCTGGATGCCAAATTAAACGGTAAGATTAAAACACGAAATGATGAACTCGATTTTGTGAAAAACTATGTTCGCTAATCTAACGTCTCGGACTTTTTACAATTTATTGAATTTAAAAGTATTTTTTAGGCTTATATTTTTAACTCGGATAAGGCCCCAGTGAAATAGAAAAAAAGTTTCACGGGATAAAAATAATGGAATATTGGAATGATGATTTAAAGAAGATTTTAGTCCTCTATTTAATTCCGGTCAAAAGGAATTTTACAATAACCCAACTTCCCATTTTCCCAAAACCCAATATTCCAGTGTTCCAATATTCCAATATTTAAATTGTGAGCAAAGCGAACTAACATGGATCTGAATCAAACGGCTGTAATGATCGTTGCGCTCCTTTTCGCCGTGACCATTCATGAGGTGGCACACGGCTATGTGGCGCTCCGTATGGGAGATAATACCGCCCTTTTGGCCGGAAGACTGACCTTAAACCCAATCAAACATCTCGACTTTGTAGGGTCGTTACTCCTGCCGCTGATTTTACACTTGACAGGTTCTCCGGTCATTTTTGGTTATGCCAAGCCTGTACCGGTTAATTTTTCCAATTTTCGTGATAGCCGCAAAAGTACCATTTATGTGGCATCAGCCGGTGTTCTGGCTAATTTCGCCCTGGCCATTGTTTCCGGTGTGCTTTTTCAAGCCATTGCCCATTTTCAATGGTTATGGAACGGGTCCATATTCAGACCCTTTATCATGGATTTCTACCATATGCTTTTTTACAGCGTGGTGATTAATCTGGTTCTTGCAATATTCAATCTGATCCCAATCCCGCCTTTGGACGGGAGCAAAATACTCGCTATGTTTCTGCCGTATTCCTTAAGGCTGCATTATGCCCGTATTGAACGATTCGGCATGATAATAATTATTTTCTTGCTTCTAACAAATGTTGTGGGTAGGTTTATATCATTTTTTTTGACTCCCATGTTAAATATTCTCATAGGAAGGTAGCCGGATGTTGGAGTTGTATAAGGAAACTTTTATCAATTTAGATTTATAAAACAACGAGACCCACAAGCATTCAGGTGATCCGGTTTTTAAGCGGGTCACTGTCTGAGCCGTTAAAAACCGGATTATTTGAATACGATCTTTTTCAAAGGTCTCGATTTAAACGCCACAGGAGATTCTATATGGCCGAAAAAAAGAGAATACTCAGCGGGATGCGTCCTACAGGACCTCTTCACCTTGGAAATCTGCATGGTGCCCTTGCAAACTGGGTAAAGATGCAGGAACGGTATGACTGTTTTTTCTTCATCGCCGACTGGCATGCCTTAACCAGCGACTATGAAGATACCGGCTCTATTTCAGGATATATCCGCAATATGTTAATAGACTGGTTGAGCGTTGGGCTTTCGCCTGAGAAAAGCACCCTTTTTATTCAATCACATATCAAAGAACATGCGGAACTCTTTCTTATCCTTTCTATGATAACACCCGTGCCGTGGCTGGAGCGAAATCCCACCTACAAGGATCAGATTGTTCAGCTCAGCAACAAAGACCTTTCCACTTTTGGTTTTCTCGGATATCCGATCTTGCAGGCGGCCGATATTATCATGTATAAGGCCCACGGGGTTCCTGTGGGCGTGGATCAGGTTCCCCATGTTGAAATTACGCGGGAAATCGCCAGAAGATTCAATTATTTTTATGGTGAAGTATTCCCTGAGCCGGAATCGATTTTGACCGAAACACCCAAAATACTCGGCATTGACCGCCGTAAAATGAGCAAAAGTTACAACAACGCCATCTATTTTTCAGACAGCCCCGATCAAATAGCTGCAATAGTTTCCAAAATGCTGACGGATCCCCAGCGCGCCAGGAAAAGCGACCCGGGCGATCCTGATGTTTGTAATGTCTACGAATTTCACAAGATTTACAGTGATAGTAACACCGTGGACAGAATAAACAAAGAGTGCCGCACCGCCGAAATCGGCTGCGTTGAATGCAAGAAAATAATGGCTCAAAATCTCATAGAAGCTCTAGAGCCGATGCGTGAAAAAAGAGCATATTACGAAGCCCGGCCACAACTTGTCGACGACATCATTATGGACGGATGCGAAAGAGCACGACGGGTTGCCCTCCTTACCATGGCAGAGGTTAGAGAGGCTGTAAAACTATAGTTTCCATTGACTATTTATTTAGTCCTGAAAAACCTGGTCCTTTGGGATAGGTCAGAGTTCTCCGGCTCTGCCTGAAGAATCGCTGCAAGAGTTTGAAGTGAACTAAAGTTTAAAGTGAGCTAAAGTTAAGGAATTCTGTCAATTATATAAAAACAGCGGAGCGAAGAGACACCATAACTTTAGGCTCTTTAGGTCATTTTAATCACTTTTAACTTGTACGGCTTTAACTAAAATAGCCCCTTTCAGGGCCAGGATTCTTTACTATTGAGTATTACCGATGGCTTTTGTCAAATTTTTAATTTTAACATCCGTTATCCACAATGACTCCTGATGAACGTTATCAAGTACAGCTCGAAAATATCTTTGAAGGTCCCATGGACCTTTTGGTGCACCTTATTAAAAAACATGAAGTTGACATCTATGATATTCCAATCGCTCTGATAACGGAACAGTATCTGAAATATTTAGAGTGGATGAAGGCCATGAATATAGATGTGGCCGGGGAATTTCTTGTGTTGGCATCCACCCTGACACAAATAAAGTCAAGGATGCTCCTTCCGGCCCATGAAAACGAGGATGAAGACGAAGACCCCCGCCTTGAAATTATCAGGCCCCTTGAGGAATACCTCCGGATTAAGTCAGCGGCAGAAAAGCTGGCAAAAAGGGATCTTCTGGGAGAAGATACCTTTGTCAGAAATCCGGGGCTGGAAGATTATTTGCTTAACCGGGAGGAAGCGGTTATAGATGTGGGTCTATTTGAACTGATTGATGCGTTCCAGAAAATACTTGAAAACATCAGCCCCGTTGGCCGGATGGAGATTAATGCCGACACCATTACGGTCAGAGACAGAATCGTTCAGATAGTGGATATTTTTGAAACCAAGGAGTCGGTAACGTTTAATGAACTGTTTTCCAAGAATGCTGATAAAAGCGAGGTGGTTGTGACATTTCTTGCAATTCTTGAAATGGTTAGGCTCTCACTGATACGGATTGCACAGCATACCCAGACAGGGATTATCAGGCTCTTTTATTTATAATGGAAGAAATAAAAAACATCATCGAAAGTCTTTTGCTGGTGGCCGGGGAACCCCTTACCATTTCCCATATTAATAATATACTCACCCAGGCTGAAAAAAAAGAGATCCAAAACGCGCTTTCCGAACTTTCAAAAGAATATGAAGCACGCAAAGGCGGTTTCTTTTTACGAGAAGTCGCCGGCGGCTACCAGATTCGTACCCGACCCGAATACAGAGAATGGATCAAACGGTTAATTCAGCCCAAAGCGCTGCGTCTCTCCAAGGCCGCTTTGGAAACTCTGGCAATCATTGCTTACAAACAGCCGATCATTCGCAGCGATATAGAACATGTGCGGGGGGTTAACTGCGGCGGAATCCTTCGCATGCTGCTTGAGCGAAGACTGATCCGGATTTTGGGGAAAAAGGAAATTCCGGGTCGCCCCCTTATTTATGCGACAACAAAGCAGTTTCTTGAACTATTTGATCTCAAAGATCTGAAAGATCTCCCCACACCCGAAGAAATTATAACTCTCGGAGAAGCGTCATCGGAACAGATAGGATAACCAACTGTTTTAAAAATATAAAAAAGTGCTTGACTTGAAAGTAATTAACGCTCTATATAATTAACTAATTTGCTTCATCAATTACAATGCAGCTCATTACAACACGTTTTTGCTATTCATTAAAAAGGAGAAACCACTGGAAAATATTTCTCGCTTTTAGCGGGATGTACCATTATTAGGCCCCGGTTAAATATTGATGAACTCGTAAAAAGTCCGATTTAGACGGTTTTGTAAAAAGTTCAAATTCAAGGCGTGCAAATTTTGTAATCATGAGGCGTACTTATCATACGTTGAATGATTGAGAAATGCAGCACAAAGCAGAAGTTGTACTTTTTACGAGACCATCAAATATTAAATACGGATTTAACTGGGCAAACAAAAGGAAATGTTTTTCAAAGGTCTCAAGGAGCTTATATGAACAGATCAGATTTGGTTAATAAACTAAAGGATAAAGCAGCCCTTAGTAAAAAAGACGCCGCAGAAGTTGTTGATACCTTTTTTGATGAAATAACGGAAGCACTTGTAAAAGGGGAGCGGGTTGAAATCAGGAGTTTTGGCAGTTTTACGGTAAAAAATTATAAGCCGTACGTGGGCCGAAATCCTAAAACCGGAAAACAAATTAATGTATCTTCCAAAAAACTTCCTTTCTTCAAAGTCGGCAAAGAATTAAAAGAGAAAGTTGATAGTTAATAATTACGGGCGGTTAACTCAGTGGGAGAGTGCTACCTTCACACGGTAGAAGTCACTGGTTCAAATCCAGTACCGCCTACCAAGATTATCAAGGGGTTACGGTATATGCCGCAACCCCTTTTTTTCTGATCCAGTTTTTCATGACGGCGAAACAACTAAACCTACAGATTAGCTCAAAAACCACTAATTTTTCATTTTTTCGCAAAAAAGATGCAACCAACCAAACCTCCCCTTTTCCATGGATTTGTCCGATAAATTAATACCATAATGTGACACATACCCGTCTGAATTGTTTTTAAATCCTGTGTAACTAATGTAATAATTTTTATGTAATTTACGCCACAATTACATAGTTTTTTATGGGGATCGGTAATTTTTTAATTACCCCATATTTAATGTCAATGCTTGCCATATAAGGCTTTACGATATAACAAACTAAATTTG
>Ga0272444_10001125_pt1 | contig 26398 bp, 17 predicted proteins | sample SSMForm13_FD_201033 | JGI IMG/M metagenome (GOLD analysis project Ga0272444, IMG submission 201033) | Marine sediment archaeal communities from Little Sippewissett salt marsh, Falmouth, MA, United States - SSM-Form-13 | ecosystem: Environmental > Aquatic > Marine > Wetlands > Sediment ...
AATATTTCATGTTCTTGGGGCTATCCGCGTGGGGGCTCACGCTCCTATCATCCACGGTTGAGCTGATCAGTATCTACCTGGCCCTGGAAGTGGCCTCCTTCAGCCTCTTTGCGCTGGTTCCCATCAGGTCCCAGGACAAGGGCGCGGCCGAGGCCGCCATAAAGTATATCTTTTTCGGGGCCGCGGCCACGGCCATCGGATTGTTCGGATTTTCGCTTATCCTGGCAGGGGCACACACCACCTACCTGAGCGACCTGGCCCGGAAGCCATGGGCCTGGTCCCAGGTCCCCATAGCCGTTACCGGGCTAACGCTTTTCCTTTCGGCGATTCTCTTCAAGCTGGCCCTCTTCCCCTTTCACTTCTGGGCCCCGGATGTGTACGAGGGCACGAGCAACGAGACCGCCGCCTACATCGCCACCCTGCCCAAGGCCGGGGCCGTCGTGATCCTGACCCGTTTCACATCCTTTCTGATGCCCGGTCAGGAAATCACCACCATCCTGGCCGTGATGGCAGCCCTCTCCATGACCTATGGGAACCTCGCCGCACTGGTTCAAAAGGATGTCAAGCGTCTTTTGGGGTATTCATCGGTCGCGCATGCGGGCTATGTCATGGTCGGTCTGGTGGCAGGCACCAGGGAAGGATTGGCGTCGGCAGCCTTCTACATTCTTGCCTATGTTCTGATGAATCTGACCTGCTTCTGGGTCATCTGTCGTCTATCGGAAGATGGCAGGAACCTGAAGCTGGATGATCTAAACGGTCTCCACAAGCGATCCCCCGGCCTTGCCCTTGTCCTCGCTGTGGGGGCGGTGGCCCTGGTGGGTCTTCCTCCCACGGCCGGGTTCATGGGAAAACTCTTCCTCCTTACAGCCGCCTGGAATCAGGGCTACAACTGGCTCATTGTCGTTGCAGCCGTCAATGTGGCCGTCTCCATATATTACTACCTCAATCTGATCCGTCATGCCTATACCCGCCAGCCCCCCGACCGGATCCCGGGCCCCATCTCACACCCGGTCTTCAGCCTCACCTGGGGCGGATTCATCGCCGCCCTTGTTCTCCTTCTGGGCATATGGCCCGGGCTCGTTCTTGAGTACGTCTTGACTCTCTGAGGCTCATTTCGAACCCACACCTCTCGAAGCGATGCCTCATACTCACCCTATTTATGGCGTACAAGCGGCACGACCCATGGCGTCAAATGCCTGGATCTCTGTTGATAACCCATTTCTCAAGCACCTGAAAAATGACCTCCCGCTTGATCGGCTTGGTGATATAGTCACTCATTCCGGCATTGAGGCAAATCTCCCGGTCACCCTTCATGGCGTGGGCTGTCAACGCAACAATCGGTACGGCCTTGAAACCTTTTTCCCGAATGACTTGCGCAGCTTCCAGTCCATCCATTTCCGGCATCTGAACATCCATGAGAATCAAGTCAAAATTTTCTGGAGAGGCCATGTAGGTGTCAACGGCCTCTTGACCGTTATTTGCCACCACCACCTGATAGCCCGCCTTGGTAAGCATCATCTTTGCCAGCTTCTGGTTCACCAGATTATCCTCGGCCAACAGGATACGGACGGAGTGTTTCATATCCTCCAGAACCGAATACTGGGTCAGGATTTTCTCTTTCACTTCCCTGGACGTTTCGCCTTCAGGCAATCCTTTCTCAAGCAATCGTCTGATCATCTGGAGCAGTTTGTCCCTTCGAATCGGCTTACCCAAAAAACCGTCGAATCCAGAAGCCTTACAGCGGCTGGCGTCACGTTCCATTACAGAAGAGAGCGCAATCATGGGCAGGGCATGGACCGCCGTGCCGGCACCCCGAATCGCCTTTGCCACATCGTATCCACTCATCCCTGGCATCTGGATGTCAATAATGGCAATGTCAAACGGATTATTTGATGCCATCGCTTCTTGCAGCGCCGCGACCACCCCCTCGCCGTCGCCGAGGGCAACCACCTCCATCTCAGAGAATGTCAGAATGTGGGTCAACACCTCCAGATTCCGCTGGTTGTCGTCCACGATGAGGACTCTCCTGCCGCGAAGCGGCACAGATCGGAATCGCCTGCCGGCGCCCGCTACCGGTTCCGCCTTTTTGAACCATGCGGTACTGTGAAAAACGCTGCCCCGATTGAGGTCACTCTCAACCCAGATATCCCCATCCATCAGACGGGAAATCCTCTTGCATATGGCGAGACCCAACCCGGTCCCGCCATATTTTCGAGTCATGGAACCATCCGCCTGACGAAACGGATCAAAAACGGCGGTCAACTTGTCTTCGGGAATGCCGATGCCGGTATCCCGTACCGTTGCATGGAGCTTTATCCGCCCGCCCTCTTCAGTCTCTTTGCTCAGGGAGAGTTCGATCTCTCCCGATTCCGTGAATTTGGAGGCATTACTCATCAGGTTGGTCAGGACCTGCCGATACCGCCTGGGGTCACCCTTCACGTATGGGGGAAAGTCGTCTCCGATGCGGCATAAAATTTCAATCGGCTTGGATTCTACCCAAGGCCGGATGACATCGCAGACATCATACGCAAGAAGCTCCGGATCAAAAACGTTTTCCTCAAAATCGAGTTCCCCCGCCTCAATCTTTGAGAAATCGAGAATATCATCCAACAGAGAGAGAAGGACCTGCCCACTCTGCTTGATGGTGACTGCATAGTCCCTCTGTTCCTCACCCAACTCCGTATCCATTAACATCTCGGTAAAGCCGATCACCGAATTCATGGGCGTTCGGATCTCATGACTCATGTTGGCGAGGAATTCACTCTTGGTTTTGTTGGCCGTTTCAGCGGCCTCCTTGGCCTTTTCCAGGGCCTCTTGCGTCCGCTTGCGCGCCGTCATATCCCGCATAATGGCCAGAACAGCGGGTCTATCCCTGTACTGGATGCGGCTAGATGCGATCTCTGCAAAACGCTCCACACCATCCGCTCCCTCAAGCCGAACCATATGGGTTCGCGATGGCCCGCCCCCGTTGCCTAACAAAGCGCTGTAATGTGCCAAGACGGTTTCACGGTCTGAAGGAGCGATGATGTCCAGGAAATCGCCGGTCGCCGAACCCGTTAGAGGCAGACCGGTCAAATCACAACACGCTGAATTCCTGTAGACCATTTTTCCATCCTGAATCACGATGATGCAGTCGTTGGCGAATTCCGTAATCACACGATATTTTTCTTCCGCCTCTGCTTCTAAATAACTGCTGAACACAACCCAAAGGACCCCTGCGGCAAATCCCAGAAACCCATATTCCATGAAATACTGAAACGCAGGGAATCCAAGGGCAGCCAGGCCGTCATGAATGCCCAGCCCGATCCAGAAACCCATCCCTGCCAGATAAACCAGACGATGTTGGTGGTCCGTCCCCCTGTTTCTCATCCAGATAATCACTGCACCCACGCCGGCTGCAGCCGCATAGAGCACAAACAGAGGTCCCAGGGGTCCAAGGGCCGGTTCAATATAGGCGGATGCCAGCCCAATAAATTCGCGTGAAATGAAGCTTGGAGCGACAATGAGATGGGTCGACCATAGGAGAGCCAGGACAAGCGCGTGGCAGATGCCCGCAACCGCATGGTACGCCTTACTTTGAATGCCGAGAAAGGAAAAGGAGAATCCGTAACCTGAGTGTATCAGACAGATAATGGCTGTAAGTTCTAACAGTCCGGAGAATCGGTTGAGGGCCCCTTCAGGGGTGTTGTACTCAAAAAAAATACCCACTGAATAAAGCAGGGCTGAAAACGAAACCGCCGCGCCCCAGGCATACCATGTGTATTGGTGCCTTTTCATGAAGAAAAGCATCTGCAGGATCATCATGAGAAAGGCCAGCGCTGCTACAGCCAATGATCCGGCAGACTGAAGGATAATGGTTTCAAAAAGCATCGGTGTTTCTCAAAAGGGATTCATGGGAGAGGCGCCGTGACGGCCATGTGCTCGTAATTTCATCAGGGCACACATCGGATCGATGCCATGCCGCGTAAACCGAATAGCCGGGGAACGCTGGACACATCATAACAGAAGCGGTTCATTATAGCCACCAGAAGCGCGGATGTTCACCTACTGATGCCTCTACTCCAAAACCTGAAACCGTCTAAAGCGGCCTCACGGCCGCAACCAAAGGGGCCAGGTTTCAGGTTTCGGGTTTCAGGACGATGGACCGGTTGCACAGTTTAGACTGAACACCGAATCGCGCCATGACGGGAAAAACTAACTGACAGCATGTTGTCAGTTGAAAGGCCCTAAGGGCCTAATTTGGTGGATGTTGGACCCTCTCAAGAATGAGGCAGAGCCCCTCCAGGTTAGACTGAGCAGAAAAAAAGGCCACCCTCCAAACAGGAGAAGCGGCCTTACGTAACTTGAGGTTCGATCCGGAAGGGAATGGTCCTGCCTAAGCCTTGAATTTTAGGGTTGCGGTAACATGATGCGTGACCATGAGACCGGCCCAAAGATCTTGCTATTCAGCATCCCGCCCTGCTGAGTCCTATGGACCGCACCGCAGCATCTTATGTCCTGAAACCCGCGCAACGACCACGCCTACAGGGGGACATTTCCATGCCGCCTCTCCGGAATCGACTCCCGTTTGTCCTTGAGCATCATGAGCGCCTGAATCAGTCTCGGCCGCGTATTTTCCGGGAAAATGATATGGTCCGTATATCCCAGCTCGGCGGCCTTAAAAGGGCTGGCGAAATTGTTGCGGTACTCCTCGACCAGCTGTTCTCTCGTGCCTTCTGGATCATCTGCGTCGGCCAGTTCTTTTCTGAAAATGATATTGGCCGCCCCTTCAGGACCCATGACCGCAATCTCGGCCGTTGGATAGGCAAAATTAATGTCCCCACCCAGGTGCTTGGCCGACATGGCAATATAGGCCCCGCCATAGGCCTTGCGGGTCACCACGGTAATTTTGGGGACCGTGGCCTCTGAATAGGCAAAGATGATCTTGGCCCCATGCTTGATGATGCCGTCATATTCCTGCTGGACGCCGGGCAGATATCCGGGCACATCCACAAAGGTGATCGTGGGAAGATTGAAGGCGTCGCACATGCGAACAAAACGGGCACACTTGACCGATGCCTTGGTATCCAGGCAACCGGCCAGGAACCGCGGCTGATTGGCGATGATGCCCACGGCAATACCGTTGAGCCGGCCAAACCCCACCACCATATTCTTGGCAAAATGCTTCTGGACCTCCAAGAACTGGTTGTTGTCGAGAACAGCTCGGATGATATCGACGATGTCATAGGGGAGCCTTGGATTGGTGGGCACCACGGTGTTGAGAGAGGGTTCGACCCGGTCGGGATGATCCGTACAATCCACAACCGGCGTCTTTTCTCTGCAGTTCTGCGGCAGATAGGAAAGGATCTCCTTGACCCGGTCCAGAGCCGCCTGATCGGAATCCTCGGCAAAATGGGCCACCCCGCTCTTGCTGTTGTGGGCCATGGCCCCGCCCAGTTCCTCGGCTGTAACCTCTTCGGAGGTGACGGCCTTGATCACCTGCGGGCCGGTAATGAACATGTTGCTTGTCTTCTTGACCATGATGGTCAGGTCTGTGAGGGCGGGGGAATAGACCGCTCCCCCGGCGCAGGGCCCCATGATCACAGATATCTGGGGAACCACCCCTGAACTCCAGACATTTCGCTTAAAGATCTCGCCGTATCCGGCAAGGCTCATGACCCCTTCCTGGATCCGGGCCCCTCCTGAGTCGTTCAGGCCGATCATGGGCGCGCCGTTCTTCAGGGCCAGATCCATGACCTTGCACACCTTCTGTCCGAATGCCAAACTCAGGGAGCCACCGAACACCGTGAAATCCTGCGAAAACAGGAACACCAGACGTCCGTTGATGGTTCCATAGCCGGTCACCACGCCATCCCCCGGAATCTTCTTTTTGTCCATCCCGAAATCCTGGCAACGATGGACCACAAACTTATCCACCTCCTCAAAACTCCCTTCATCCAGGAGGTAATGAATCCGCTCCCGTGCGGTCATCTTGCCCTTTTTGTGCTGCTGGTCGATGCGCTGTTGACCGCCACCCATTTCCGCTTCCAGGTTCCTGCTTTCCAGTTCCTTTATCTTGTCATCCATGTTCATTCAGGCGTCTCCATCGGCTTTGGATTAACGGTTGAATCCATACGTGAACCCTTATCTAAAGGGATCTTGCTGATTTTCCGGTTGATTATACTCAAAAAGATTGATAATAATTATTTTGCCAGGCTCGCGTTATAATATTTGAAACGACCCTCTTGTCAAGGATAAACCGTGCAACCAGGCTATGCCGTACGTCCGGGAGCGTCGCGCAGGAAGGCCATGCATCTGAAAACCCGAGACCCGATCCTAACGACTCGTGACCATCCATGACGGGGTATTGTATGTCAAAAATCAGAAAAACCTCTAAAGTGAAGTGACGCCATGACACGCAAGAAAACCATATTGATCTTCCCCGGCCAGGGCTCTCAGTACGTGGGCATGGGAAAAGAACTGTACGACGGCTTTCAGCTGGTCAGAGATATATTCGATGAGGCCGGCGAGATATTGGGCTACGATATTTCAGAATTGTGCTTCAAGAAGCATACCTTTGGAATGTTCATGCACAAGTTCGACCTCAACAAGACCATTTATACCCAACCCGCCATACTCACCATGAGCTACGCGTGCTATCGGGTCCTCTATGAGACATGTAAAGAGAGGGACGTTGATCTGAACATCTCCCTGCTGGCCGGGCACAGTCTGGGGGAATATACGGCACTGTTGGTGGGGGATGCCTTGGATTTCAAGACCGCTCTGTCTCTGGTGCAGAAACGGGCCGATCTGATGACCGAATGGGGCAAGTCCTATCCAGGGGCCGGACTCATGGCTGTGGTGAATAAAGGCAAGGAAATCGACAACGACAAGATGTGTGCCATATGCAAGGACTTTGGCGTCTATATCACGCTCAACAATACCAAGAGCCAGATCGTGGTGGGTGGCTCCAAAAAGAGACTGGCGGAGATGGCGGCTGAATTAAAAAAGGACGGGCTCCGTTCCACAACGCTCAAGGTGGAAGGGCCGTTTCATACGCCCATCATGAAGCCTGCCGCTGACAAGTTTAGAAAAGCATTGGAAAAGTGCGATATCGAGATTGCCTCCAAACCGATCATCGCCAACGTGACCACAGAGGCCATCGTCGACCCGATTCATATCCGGCAGGAACTCTACAAACAGATCTTCAATGTGGTCAACTGGCGGGGGATCATCGAACGGGTTATCAGCAAGCCGGACAACCTTTTTATTGAAGTCGGACCCAAACAGGTCCTGAGCAATATGATCAAAGACATTGACCCGTCGGTGCAACGAATCAATATGGAAGACGCCGAATCCCTTGAAAGAACCATCGGCAAGATTGTCGAACACGAAGAAGAGGAAGGAGAGACTTAGCAGCCACCCCTATCACGCCAGCCATCGCTCCCGCCACATCTCCCACATGAGGAGCGCCCACAGCCGATACTGGTGATAGGCCCTCTGGTCGAAATGGTCTTTGAGCTTTTGTTCAACCGCATCGGGTGCGAAGAGCCCCTCGCGCTTGAGCCGCTCCGGAGAAAGATAGTCCAGCAGAAGTTCCTTCAATTCACCCCGAAACCAGCCGTCAATCGGCACGCCGAATCCCATCTTGGGCCTATCAAACAGGGCTTCCGGCACATAGCGTGCCAGGAGTTTACGAAGAAGATACTTTCCCTTGCCGTTTCGGTAGTTGAGCCGGTCCGGAATCCCGGCGGTAAAGGCCACGACCCGATGATCGAGAAGGGGGACCCGAACCTCGAGGCTATACGCCATGCTGGCCCGGTCCACCTTGGTGAGCATGGCATCCGGTAGGTAGGTCTTTTGATCCACCCGCATGAGACGGGCAAGGATCGGCCACCCTTCCGTTGCCCCAAACGTCTCCTCAAACTGGCTTGCGGCAGCTTCTTGACCGCATAGGGATTGCAGATCATCCGAGGACCAGTAGCAGACAGATGCGCGGTAAAGGTCCTGAAGACGGTGCCGTCCCATCAGACTCACCAGTTTCTGCCATTTGTCGGGGAAATTGGTGACACGGAAGCGCTGGGGCAGCAGGTTCCGCCAGGGCATGTAGCACTTCTCCACCCACGACACCGGGAGCTTTTCCAGGACCCGGCCCATGGACGTCCTGACCGGACCTGGAAGCCCCCGAAAGCCCGTCGCCATGGCCAGGGTGCTCCAGTATCGGACGTATCCCGCAAACTGCTCGTCGCCCCCGTCCCCGGAAAGGGCCACCGTGACCTGGGTACGGGCCAGTCTGGAGACAAGGGAGGTGGGGATGGCAGAGGCATCCCCAAAGGGTTCGTCGTAGATCTCCGGCAAACGCGGGATCAGATCAAGGGCATCTCTTGGCGTCACATAGAACTCAGTATGATCGGTGCCGAGATGCTCTGCCACCTGGGCGGCCCACGGCGCCTCATCGTATGTGGGTTCTCTGAATCCGATACTGAAGGTGCGGACGGGCCTCGGGCTCGCCTTCTGCATCAACGCCGCCACAATAGATGAATCGATACCGCCGCTCAGTAGCGCACCTAAGGGCACGTCGCTGACGAGCCGGCAGGCCACGGCCTCGCCAAGGATTCGATCCAGTTCATCCACGGCATCTTGTTCATCCCACCTCCTGTCCGTGGCCCCCACCACAGGCAGGGTCCAGTACGCGCGATCCGTCACGTTTTCCCCGTCATATGCCACGTAGTGTCCGGGCAGGAGTTTCCAGGTGTTCTGGAATATGCTCCGGGGGGCGGGGACGTACTGATAGTGAAGGAAAAGCCGTACCGCCTCCGGATCAATCTTTTTGGGAAACCCCTTGAATGCCATCAGGGCCTTCAGTTCGGATGCGAAAAGGAAATCCCTGGCCCCGTGGTGATAATAGAGGGGCTTAATACCGATGCGGTCCCTGGCCAGGAAAAGGGTTTTGATCTGACGGTCCCAGAGGGCCAATGCGAACATCCCCACGAATCGCGTGAGGCACGCCATTCCCCATTCCCTGTAGGCATTCAGGATCACCTCGGTATCGGTTTCGGTCCGGAAGCCATGTCCCTTCTTCTCCAGGGTGCGTCGTATCTCCTGATAATTGTAGACCTCGCCATTGTATATAATCCGGACCCGGCCATCGTTACTCACCATGGGCTGGCGCCCTGCATCGGACAGATCGATCACCGACAGCCGCCGGTGTCCCAGACCCACTCCGTCCTTTGGATCAACAAACAGGCCCGCATCGTCGGGCCCGCGGTGGGACATGCGTGACATTGCCTCCGATAGGCATGCCTGAAGGCGATCAAAACCCCGATTGGATTTAAAGCCTACGATCCCGCACATAGAAGCTCCCTTTCGAGCCGAAGACGCTGGATAACGTTCAAATACAGCATTTCATAATCCGCTATCACCTTTTTCAATGAATATCTCTGTCGGATCCTTTTCCTGGCAGACACCCCGAGTGCATGGCGTTCGTCAGGAGGCATTTCCAGAATCTTGAGAACGGCCTCCGCCATGGCGGGCGGGTCTGAGGGTGGCACCACGACTCCCGTGTGCCCCACAATTCGGGCTGCATCGCCCACATGGGTCACCACGCATGGGACCCCGCAGGCCATTGCCTCACCGATGACATTGGGGAAACTCTCTCCGTATGCTGAGGTCAATACAAGGATGTCAAGACCCGCCATAATCCGGTTGACATCTTCCCGGCGGCCCAGCAGGTGCATATTTGGAAGTGTCCCCATCTTTCCCACGTAGGCCCTTAGATCTGGGTTTTCCAGAGTCACCCCTTCTCCGCATGCGACAAAGTGCGTATCTGGCCTGTCAATCCCAATGATCCTCGCGGCAGAAAAAAAAGTCGGGTGATCCTTCATGGGATCGAGCCGCGCCACAAGCCCGACACAGGGGGCGTGCGTGGGTATGCGGAGCATATCGCGGACTTCGTTTCTCAATATGGGATCCGGCTTGAATCGCTCCAGGTCGAAACCATTGTGAATAACTGCCGATCGTTTCGGGCGATATCCCAGTTCCAAATGATGGCTTAGGGCGGCATGCGAATTGGCGACAATTGTTAAAGGAATACGGGAGAGCGCGGCACACGCCCTCATCACCCAGCGTGTCGCACCACTGTAGTTGGAAAAATCCATGTCCGTGCAACGTATATTCCAGATCAGTCCGCCGTCTCCATAAACCAACCAGGCCAGCGTCCCCATCAGATCAGCATGGTACATCCAGGTTTGCACCAGATGGGGTCTCCATCGGCGCATGATCCCGACGGTCTTGAGGAGGGCCAGGGGGTTCGGACATCTTGGATTCAGGTGCAGGGAATCGATGAAAACACCTGATTCTCTGATCTGATGCGCCAGCACGCCGGGAGGCTCGAGACTGATCACACGGCATTGGAATTGCTTTCTGTCAATGGCCGAGACTAGCTTGTAGAGCATCATCTCCGCACCACCCACATCAAGATCGGTGATGATGTGCATGACTCTGATCACCAGGTCCTCCCGTCCCGTGACGCTGCATCATTTCCTTCCGGTTATCGATCCCCTGGCCATGCCTTCCATGATATGATCGGCACTTTTTCTCAGGATGTCGCTGAACCGATATTCGTTCACCGTCCGCATAAATCCGTTTAAGGCAATCTTGTTCCGCTCGTCATCATGTTCGAGATAGTAGCGGATCTTATCGATCAATTCGTCCGCATCCCGGTAGGTTACCACTTCTTTGCCCACCTCAAATACCCTCCCAAGATACGGCTGGTTGTCGCATATCTGCATCACCCCATTGGCAGGCAGATAGTACAACCTCTGATTGCCCAACCCATGAAGGTTCCAATGCACATTGAACCCGATTTTTGCCCGCTGGTGGAGTTGCTTCCGTTTCGGAAACGATATGCGCCGCATCCATCCGGGCCACCCGTATCTAAGGTTATAATACAGATTCCAAGGGAGACGGAACCGACCGTAGAGTTGGCAGTTTCTGCCGAAGGCCTTCTTGACTGTGGCAAGGAGTTTCAGTTTCTGTAAATACGGTGCACCCACATAAATAATGTCAATGTCCCGCTCCCCTTCGAGGATCGTTGTTTCTGTCTTTGTTCCATCATAATCCTCATCGAATACCCCGTGCGGAACCCAGTTCTCATTTGTCATTCCGCAGTATCGCATCTTTTCGCTCATATTCATATCGTCGCTATAATCGGGATCCAGGTAGAACACATGATCGTATCCATGCAGGTATGGGATGTTCCTCATGTAGGTGGCTCCCGGGTCATCCCCACTGTAGAGGACTTTGTACACCTTCAATTTGCGCAGAAAGTCAGGGTGATACGGCGGATAGTTGTTGACGATAATCGCATCCGCATGATTTCGGTTGATAGCGGCCTCCAACGTGTCGTACATCCTCATGAGCCTCGGGTCTCTGGCCCGGTAAAGCCGGTCGAGTTTGACCGCATCCATATATAATTTCGGCGGGAGGTAGCTTTCATGGTTGAACGGAATAAAGGTAATCTTCTCATCTGAGGCGGCACGGATGCCTCTCTCCCAACAACCGGCCTCATAGCCATGCTTGTTAAATGAATATAGGATCTTCATCTGAATTCGTCCGAAAGAGGTCCAGGGGTTTGATTATCCACGTCTGATTTGAAGAACGAGGATGGGACACACATATTTAAGATCAATGGGCTGAAGCAGCCCCATAAGATTCACACATTGAATGGCCGCCCGGCTCAGAACCGCGGGCATTTTCTTGTCAAAATGGACGAGCCAGGGACTCATTCTACCAAAAGGAAACGATATGGCCTCAGCGGCGTCCATCCCGGATACAAGCCCCTTCATGGCCTTGGGAGACATAATCGCGGTATTATGGAGCTTGAGGTTTTCCAGATCGAAATACCGCTGCATCCGACCATAGATGCCACCATAGTTCGGAATAATCACAAGCGTGGTTCCCCCGGGTCTTGTCAGACGAACATGCCGACGGACTATTTGTTCAGGCGCATCAAAATGTTCGATGACCCCCAAACTGTATACCACATCAAAACTTTCTGGCTGGAAAGTTGTGGAAAAGAGGTCTTCACATCTCAGGTCGCAGGAGATGCCGAGTTTGCGGAAGAGTCTGTTTGCCATTTCAATGCCGGTCATTGAATAATCCAATCCGGCGGTTACCGCCCCAAGCTGCTTTCCGATATATGCAAGGTGTCTCCCCGGCGCGCACCCCACCTCAAGAACACGCATACCCGGTCGGATGGTCTTTCTGAAAAGCCGATGAAGGTTTCTTGAGCCCACAGAGAGCCTTGAGGGCAAAGCGATCTTCTTCTGAACGCCGTGAAGTTCATCCCAATATGCCCGCTCTGTCATGTGTCCTGACGCCGTCATCAGTCTCGTCATTCAGTACGCATGGATTTCAGAACAAAATTGATACTCGGAAGCCAATCCCTGTTCCGGTAAACATGAAGAATTTCAAAAAAAGCTGAAAACCGTACCTTCATGTCTTTGACCTTGAAGCCTCTTAGACCGACCTCCCAAAAATGCTGTCCGGACATGTAGCGGGGAGACATGCCGTCCGCCCGTTTGAGAAAATTAAAAAGATCCCAGACCACAGAGAGGTCTACCTTGCGAGCGCCCGTCATGAATCGCCACTGGATATGTTTGCCGTGAACCGGAAGGTAAATAATTGCGTATTTGCCAACACGGGCCAGCTCTCTCAGCGCCGGATCAAGATAGGATTCGGCCAGATGTTCGAGCACATGGGACGCCATCACCACATCAAATTGACCTGAAACGAATTCCTTGAGATCGTGAACACTGCCCACATAATCCGGGGAAAACGTGCGGTCTATGTCCACCGTCGTCACTTCAAAGCCACGCCATTCAAACACCACCCTTTCAAGGCCCTGGCCCGGTCCTACGATCAACACGGTCTTGCATCCGCCAATTTCCTGAACGTCCCGGTACTGGTAGTAGGCATTGATGAAATTACTCAGACCTAATTGCCTGGCCCATTCCCGCCGATTGATCGGCATCACCTTGGGCATGGGGGGGGTGCCTTTCATAAGACTTCCTCCTGCGGCACCTGCCATACCGAGAGTATCCCACGGGCCAACAGGCACGTTGAAAGGAGGTTCACGCACCAACCGCCCGTATAGGCAAAGGCCAGCCCCAGGGCGCCAAAGGAGGGCGTTAACCCGTAAGCCAGGGCCACAAAGAGCGCGCAGTAGGGTATGGCAATACATCCAAACGATTGCCAAAGCATTGCGTGGCTTTGGATAACCTGATAAACGGTGATGGCAATCCCTTCTATGAGGGCGGCCAAAAGGAGCACCCTTAACACCGGGAATGCGCCATCGAAGTTCTTACCAAACAGATCCAGAATCATCGGGCCCAGGCCCATCATGATCAGAGATGCGAACAGGACCAGACCCGCATTAACGGCGAGGGTTGTCCAAAATGCCCGTCGATACATCTCTCTGTCCCCACACCCCTTGTAGTTATTTAAGATGGGCATCCCCACATTGTTGACCACCTGAGGCAAAAACATGACCGCCATTCTAACGGTAATGGCCGCATTGTAGATCGCCATCTGGTCAAAACCGCCCGGTTGCCTGACCAGAAAGGCGTTGCCCAGCCAGATGGCCGGCAGGGTCACATAGCCGCTCAGGGCAGCAGGCAGGGCAAATGCGCGGATAACGTGGGCCTCCGAACCGATGTCATGGAACGTCCTCGAAAGCCCATTGCTTATGAATTCCTTTCGAAGCCAGACCGTATGTAATATGCACCGGAGGCATGCCGTCAAGGAAAGCCCGATCAATGCGCCGGCAAGCCCCAGCCACCACGCACCCAGCGCGATCCCCGATACGGTGATGATACCACTTGCCATGGCGGCCTTGGACAGTCCCCGATACCCCTCCAATCCGATGAATGCCCCCACTTGGTAGCCGTTTACGGCCGTAAAAAAGACGTATCCCGATCCGATGATCAGCCCGGTGGAAAGATGCGGCGCCTTCAGTACCACCGATGCCAGTAAAGGGGCGGCCATGACGACGAGCAGGGTGCCCAAACAGGCCGCAACGATGGAAAAGATAAAACACAACCCAAGAATTCTACCGACCTTTTCCTTGTCCGTGGAACGAAATTCAGCCACATATTTTGACACCGTATATCCCATGGAAAGCTGGGCCAGAACCGCTAATGTCATGAGGGTGCTCATGGCAATCGAGTATTCACCGAACGGTTGCTTTCCGATGATTCGCGCCACCACGATATTGCCGACAAACACACTGCCTTGATTGAAAATCGTTGCAGTAAGATTCCAAATGGCACCCCTCGACAACCGCAGACGGAAAGGAAGCTCACCCTCGTTCACCTTATTGGGATGGCCATCGGTTCGGCTACGATCACACATAGAAACATTTCCTGGCTGTACACGGAAAAGGACAGGGCAGAGGTGAACAGGCCACATGAAAAGAGCATTGGAGACTGCCGTTCGCCATCAATGATGCTTTCAAGAAAAACCGCCAAACACGATGGAATGGGTGTTTATGGCTGAGTAAGGTACCATTGATAGGCCTTTTTTATTCCCTCTTCCAGAGATACCGCAGCCTTCCATCCGAGGGCGGTCAACCTGGAAATGTCGAGGAGCTTAAGCGGGGTTCCATCGGGCTTGCTGGCATCGAATGTCAAATCGCCCTCAAACCCGACCACCTTGCCGACCTGTTCGGCCAATTCCCGGATCGACAGGTCGATACCGACGCCCACATTGATGATCTCGCTCTCATCATAGTGTTCCATGAGAAACAGGCATGCATCGGCAAGGTCTTCCACATAAAGAAACTCCCGCCTTGGCGCTCCTGTCCCCCATATTTCCACGAATGGATCACCATTTACCTTGGCCTCGTGAAATTTTCGGATCAGGGCCGGGAGGACGTGAGAGGTTTCCAGATCAAAGTTGTCGCCGGGACCGTACAGATTGGTGGGCATCACACTGATGAAGTCCGTTCCGTACTGCCGGTTGTAGGCCTGGCACATCTTCATACCCGCGATCTTGGCCACCGCATAGGGCTCATTGGTGGGTTCCAGATAACCGGATAGGAGGTATTCCTCCTTCATGGGTTGGGGGCAGTGCTTGGGATAGATGCAGGAACTGCCCAGAAACAGGAGTTTTCGGACACCCTGCCGATAGGACGCATGTATGACATTCGTCTCAATGGCCAGGTTGTTGTAGATAAACTCGGCGGGAAACGTGGAATTGGCCCATATGCCGCCGACCTTGGCAGCGGCCAGAAACACGTATTCGGGCCGTTCCTGCGCGAAAAAGGCCTCAACGCCCTCTTGTCTCTCAAGATTCAGTTCGGCCGATGTCCGCGTGACAAGATTGTCGTATCCGGCAGCCCTGAGCCTTCGCACAATCGCCGATCCCACCAGACCTCTATGACCGGCAACATAGATTTTGGATGCCTTATTCATGAGTGTCCTTATGCTATTCCCAAACCGGGCAGGTACCTCCTGCAGTCCGCTTGTCCCGGGGATGGTGATCCAGAATTCAAAACATGCCGAGCCCCGACAAAGATAGAAAAAAGAGTTATGGGTGTCAAGTTAGACATGGTCCCTCGTAAGACAAAATCTTCCATGACCGTGATCTACCTCATCCCTTACTCTGAATCCCCCCTTTTTCTTGACTCGAAATGACCCTTTTTTTAATATGGATACCGGTTCAAACAGAGGCGGCAAGACAGCCTCCCCAAACGGCCATGCAGACGAATTGCCTGGGCCTTCAAAAAGGAGGGTCATATGAGAAGGAACATCCGTGTCTCTCTGTCTTGGTTTGTCGGTCTCGCAACCTATCTTATCACCCTAAGCCCTGCCGTAGCCCTGGAATTCCCGTCACAAAAAACCGACCCCCAATGCACGATAGATAACCTGGCGAAGAAAGGTCAAAACTCTCTCGCTGCAGAAGCATTCGGGCGGGTGCCCCTCTATTTTGTCAAAAATCAGGGGCAGAAGGACGCCCGGGTTCAATATTATGCTGAGGGAAGCGATTATGCCGTCTGGTTCGCAGACACAGGTATCTATTTTACATTCCATTCCACCAAACGAGCAGACCCCAAGGCACTGCACACGCAAGAAGGCCCGCAGCCTGCACGCATTCTCCCCACTGCCCGTGCTCGCCCAAACCGGCTGATCCGTGTTCAATTATGGCCCACGGGTACACAAACCGGAACGCAGATCGAAGCCATAGATCCTCAAAAGGGAAAAGTCCACTATTTTGTGGGAAAAGACCCGAAGAAATGGCATAGAGACATCCCCACCTACAAAACCCTGATGTACCGCGAGGTATTCAAAGGGATTGACCTGAAGTTTTTTGGCAAGGGCCGTCAGCTGGAATATGACGTGATCGTCAAACCGGGCGCCGATCCGAAACAGTTCAGAATTCAGCTTCACGGTGTGCAGGGGCTCCGGATTACCCCGGATGGCGATCTGTCCATACGCCTGCCGGATGGCGGCGAAATTCGTCAAAAAAAACCGTTGGTCTACCAGCAGATCCAGGGAAAACGGTTGATCCGCCAGGGCCGCTTCAAGATCGCCAAAGCCGAGGGCATATGGGGCTATGGATTCGACATCGGGACCTATGATTCGCGCCACCCGCTGATCATTGACCCGGTCACCCTGGTCTATTCCACGTATCTCGGAGGGAGCAACTGGGAGAAGATCATGGCCATTGCCGAGGATGACTACGCCGTCTATGTTACGGGATGGACGGATTCCACGGATTTCCCGGTGAAGGATACGGCCTTTCAGACGGAGTTGAAGGGCGACTCGGACGCCTTTGTGACCAGTTTCATGCCGGACGGCTCACTCCTCTACTCCACTTATCTCGGGGGCAGCGGCGATGAGCAGGGACTCGGCATTGCGGTGAGCGAGATGGGCCGTGCCTATGTTACCGGTTTTACGCATTCGAGTGATTTCCCGATCAAGGACGCTGCCCAGTCCACCTATGGCGGAAACGGCGATGCCTTTGTTACCGCCCTGGACAGCAATGGGTCTGCGCTACGATACTCGACCTATCTGGGAGGCATGTCCTGGGATGCGGGCACCGGGATCGCCCTGCATCAGGACGTCGCCTATGTCGCCGGCAGAACGTCCTCTTCGGATTTCCCAACGGTCAATCCCTATCAGTCCGTGAAAATGGGCGACCAGGATGCCTTTGTGGCCAAGATTAACAACTCCGGATGGCCATTGGAGTATGCCACCTATCTGGGCGGACGGGAAGCGGATGAGGCCAAGGCCATTGCGGTTGATGGGGGTGGCCAAGCCTATGTCACCGGTTTTACGCAATCCACAGATTTTCCCACAAAGGGCTCAGCAACTTACCCCGTCTATCAACCGGTCCTCGCCGGCGGTTCGGACGCGTTTGTGACCAAATTCACCATTGACGGAACTGCCTTGGAATACTCGACCTACCTGGGCGGAACCGGGGGCGATACCGGCTACGGGATCGCCTTGGGATGGGGCCCCTATACGGGCGACTGCGCATATGTAACGGGGAGAACAACCTCCACGGATTTCCCCACCCAAAACCCCTATCAATCCAGTTCGATGGGTGCAACAGATGTCTTCGTGACCAAATTCGACTATCATGGTCATGAACTGCTTTACTCCACCTACCTGGGTGGATCGGCCAATGATTACGGAGCGGGCATTGCTGTGGATGGGGAAGGCTATGGCTATGTGGCGGGCTTTACCAATTCCCCGGATTTCCCCACCCAGGACGCCTATCAGTCTTACGGGGGATTCGGCGATGCCTTTGTCACCAAATTCAATCCTGCCGGGTCAACACTGGCCTATTCCACCTTCCTGGGCGGTTGGGACCAGGATCAGGCCGAGGGGATTGCCGTGACCCTGAGTGGGGATGAGTTTGTGGCAGGGTGGACGTGGTCCACAGATTTTCCCGTAGAGAGGGCATATCAGCCCACCCATCAGGGGGGTACCTCAGACGGCTTTGTCACGCGGCTTTGGCATAAACCGTCCGCCACAACAGCTGACATCAAGGCCAATGGATCGAATGACCCGGTCACCGTGTCATCCGCTACCCCTGTTTCCATCACCATCGCCCTCGATCCAGGGGAAAACGTTGGTCAAAACGCAGACTGGTGGATCGCGGTCCATACCCCGTTTTCTCCGCCGGAAGACTGGTATACCTATGTATACCCCCATGGCTGGTGGCCGGGGATTCATTTATGCGCCCAGACCGGGATTTTTAATCTGTCGCCTTTTGAAGTCCTCAATATGATCTTGCCCGTGGGGACGTACACCTTCTATTTTGCCCTCGATGCCCCGGACGGCGTGGCAACGGGGCCCTGGATCGCAATCGACGAGGTGGCGGTAACGGTTTATTAAACCCTGGAACCGCACGGCGAGGTTATTCTCGAACTCGCCGTGCCACTTTCCTATGAAATGGCTTTCGCAACCTCTTTCGACCCCATCGGTTAAACCGGTCCGTCACGGCCCCTATTCCAGTGGCGGATCCGCCACGATGACGTCAACGGAATCGACACACGTTGCCGTGACCCGCCCATCGGGCTCATCCACGGCAAAATAGAACGTATACTCACCCGCAGGAAGCGGCCCATTGAGCAGCTCCGAGGGTGCCAGCTGGAAAAGGGGCATCTCGGCACACCGATGGATCCCCGGTATCCAACCGGTGGGATACACATACGAATACCAGTCATAAGGCGATGCAAACGGGGTGTGGACCGCGATCCACCAGTCCGCATTCTGGTCGGCATAGTCTCCGGGATTGAGGCTCACGTCAATCGATACCGGCATGCTGCATGAAACCACAACCGGGGTATCCGAATCGTTGGCCTTGATGTCCGGGGCAGGAAGGGTCGCCGCGTCATAGACCAGGTAGGTAACAGCGCAGGCCACCCGGGCCGAGGTGTACTTGATCCGCATATATCCGCCCTCTCCCCAGGAGGGCCCCCAGGAGTTGCGGAGGATCCAGTAGCCGTCTCCGTTATTGTCATCCCAGCCCACCAGAGCGACGGCATGGTTCGTAAACGTATAGTAGCATTCGGGACCCACGTACCCGTCCCCCGGGCAGGTAGTGGCCGTATCCTCATAGATCCCCCCGCTGTAGGCACTGAAAGCCCCTGCCACATCTACGGCGGCATCCACCACCCCATAGGTCATGATGGCCGTTTTGATGGCATCGATATCGTTACAGGGGATCCGGTGCCACGATTTGAAGACAACGGTGGGATCTTCCCAGTGGATACATGTCCCGGGATCCGATTCCCTGTACGGGAAATCCGCCTCGGTGGTCACCCCTTCCACGGTAAGGGCTTCCAATTCATAGTAGTCCCAGTCTGCTCCGTGACACCCAAAGAAATGCGGGTTATATTGGGCCAATCTCCCCAGGCACCAGATGAGGTACGACTCGGAAAAATCCACACAGTTACTGTCATACCGGCCGGTGGCCCGGTTGTAGGTCCCCTCGGCCGCAGCGCAGGCGCCGAATGCATAACAGGAACCACAATACCCCTGATCTCTCACCGGCCCGATGTATGCGTGACCGTTATGATTCCGCCAGTCAAACTGGGCAGGGAGTTGTTTCCCCAGATGTTCGGCAAGCGGGCCGATCCCTTGAGACTCACCCCCCCCTCCCGGGAAAAGGGGCGCGTGGCGGCCGAAAAACCGCTGCTTCTTCTCAGGGGGCATATCAAAGACCCAGTTGCGGGCCACCGTGAAGGTGTACCCGTTGTGCCGGATCTTTTCCCTCAGTTGTTCGATGGTGTCGCCCGGTTCAAATCTCAGCTTTTCCCCGGGCTGAGCCGATGACGGGGATGTCAGAATAAAAATAAACAGGATGGCCCATGCCAGGGTCCATGCCCGTCTGCTTTTCCGATTCCTCTTCATAGCCAGGCCTTCCTTTATTCAACCCAAACCTTTATCTCAAAGGTATGAATGGGCTGCATCTCCTTTTCAAAGGGTCGGCGATGCACCAGCTTCAACCAGGTCTCGCCATGGGAAACCGCCTTGAACCGGAGGGTCACGGTTCCTCCCGACCCCCGGGTCTTCCGATCGGGGATGAATTCGGGTTCACCCACCGGCACCAGGATCTCCTTATCGATGCCGGCCACCTCCCACGCATATCCGGTGGAAGGATTCCCTTTGAGCCGGACCTTCAGTGTATCCCCGACGGCCAATTGAATGGGCTTGCCCGCGTCTTGCGCGCCGATCTCCATAATGGCCCCTGCCGCACCGGCCTGAAAGGAACCGGAAAACATGAACGCCATCGTCAGGGCCAGGACAGCGCGCTGAATGATGGATTGATTCTTGATGCCGGGTCTCGGCACTATGATGCCGCAGATCCATCTGAACCAAGGGGGAATCCTTCCCAACCCATTTGATCCTGTAAGGAAAGGCAGGGCCGCTTGCGGCCCTGCCCATGTTTTCCTGCTTTGAGACGCCGTCTTGATGCTACTTCATCAGCCCCTGGATCTTCTCAAGGAAGGCCGCCTCCGATATGGACGCAGGCGCGACCTCAACCCCGTCAGGAGAGACAAACACATTCACATAATCATACCAGGTCAGATCATCCAGCACCCCGTTCACGTTCTGATCAAGGACAAAGAAGAACGTGTAGATGCCGGTCGGCAAATCATATATGAGCAACGGATAGGGGGCCAGGTCGAACAGACCGAACGGCCCCACGCTGATGGGTGCGCTCGACCCGATCCAGTCGAGTGTCGGGCCGAACCAGTAGTTCCCGATAGAGGAGAGGACCCCGATCCACCAGTCCACGGGTTCACCAACCAGATCCCCTGCATCAAGGGATATCTCCACTTCCACCCCACCCGGTGATGGGAGAAATACCGGCCCGTCCTGTCCATTCACCTTCACGTCCGGCTTGGGAAAATGGAAGGCGTTGAGGGTGAAGGTCCGGTTTAGGGTATAAGCCAGATTGCTCCCGGCCGTGTCCATAACCATCACCTGCCACTTATAAGAACTTCCACTGGGGAGGAGCCCTTCAGGCACAGTAACGCTGGTCTCCGAGCCATAGGGGGAATCGTACCATACGATCCTTTCATTGAAATCCCGGATCCGGAGCCGGTAGAGATAAGATGTATCCCCGGTTACCAACGGCGCCCAGCTGAAGGTGAGCGGGGTGTTGGCGCCCATATAGGCATTGGGCTCGGGGTAACGGGTTTCCTCTGCCACCGGTGGAACCGGCGCATAGGTAAAGGTTGCGTTCGTCGTTCCGGTTTGCGTGGCCCAGTCCTGCATCTCAAACGCATAGTTTCCGTCAAGAATCGGCGTGGAACCCCACATGAAATAGCTGTAATAGCAGGGATGAGAGAACCAGTAATCTATCCGGCCGGTCCAGTCATACACACCGCTTGCCCCGTCGGTGATCCGGAGATAGTCAACATCCCACGGGGCCGTGGTCCGGGACATGACGCCGAGCCAGTATCCCATATCCGGACCGTAAGGCGGTATTGTCATGGATAGGACGGCTGGATTTTCCAAAAGCGGCACCCCTTGTGGACCGGTAAAAAAGCTGTACCACTGGCTCTCCGTTCGGTTCATGTATTCCGTGGCCGTATCGATCACCCGAATAAACCAGAAATAGGGTGTGTTGGGCTGGAGAAGACCGTCGGGCACCTGAAATGTGGGAACATCCTGATACGCGCTGGCATACCAGATCGCCCTGGAGTGATAATCCCTTACCATGACCTGATACTGGAGGGCCCCTGAAGCCGCCGAATCAACGGCCGTGACCGGGGGATCCGCACCCAGGATCGGAGTGGTGCCCACGTAAGACATGTTGGGCGGATACATGGTCCCCGGATCGATCACGGGTACCGTGTCGTTACGGACGAAATCCCTCGTCAGCGCTGCCGTACGCCCCATACTGTCGGTCAACCGGAATTCGTATCTTCCGTCAGCAGTGACGAAATCCAACGATTTGAGGTACATAAGGCCCATCTGTCTGAAGGAAAAAAAGGGCTGAAGATCAAATGTACCTGAGGGTCCGGTAACCGTGAACGAGCAGACATCCTCTGGACTGGGACCCGTCGGAAACCCGTAGAAGACTGTTCCCCTGGTCCCATCGGGATTTAGAATGGAGAACATGCCCGTCCTCTCAAAGATCGGCGCTGGATAGGACGCACCCGCCATCAGGAAGAAATCGATCCCGGCTGCGGGTGATCCCACCGTGACCGTCACCGGCGCAGCGAGATTGCAGTCAGTTGTGCCGGTTCCACTGTCCCACCACTGGTTAAGCCCATTAAACGGCGTATGGCACTTGGCCTCGGCAACCACATAGTAGTCGCCCGGCGGGAGACAGATGGAATAATTTCCATTCTGGTCCGTTTGCGTACCGCCGGCCCAGCTTGAATAGCATAGACCCGTGAATGCCGACACCGGGACGAACGGGGCCGGATTGCCCAAGGGATCAAAAGCCTGCCCGGTAATGGTGCCGCCTTCCGCCAATTGGAAGGAGATTCCGGGCGTGTCCTGTCCTACCACAACCGGCACCGGTGCTGCCTGATTACAGTCGGTGGTATTATCATACCACTCATCAACATATTGAAGACCCGTGCAGTGGGCACACGTCCCCACATAGACATCCCCACCGGGCAGTCCGAAAGCCGTATAATTACCGTTTTGATCGGTGTTGACGCTTCCCAGCCAGTTACCACCGCACGTGGAATCCTGCACGAACAGATTGAGATTCGGAATCGGGTTGCCTAGATCGTCGGAGACATGGCCCGATACAGAACCCCCCGGTTCCAGCTGAAAGTCGATGCCGCCGGTGGGGAGTCCGAGCGCCACCACCACGGGGGCGGCACTACTGCAGCCGATGCATCCGGTCCCATTGTCCCACCACTCGCCGACATAATTCTGCCCGGTGCACGAGGGGTTGGCCCGCACATAGTATGTACCTGGGAGAACGACGATAGCGTAGGTGCCGTCGGCATTACTCCGAGTCCCCGGCATCCAGTTCCATCCGCACGGATTATCCATAATAGGGTCGAGACAGATGTCCTGAACCGGCAGGCCCACAGAATCGGTCACCATTCCGGTGATCATACCGCCTTCCTGCAATGAGAAGTTGATTCCCGGCGTATCCCCTGCGGCTGTCACCCCCACGGGGGCCGCCTGATTGCAGTCGAATACGCCGGCCCCCCCATCCCACCATTCATCCACAAAATACTGCGGACTGGCGCAGGAGGCATGGGTGGTGACATAATAGGTGCCCTCCGGCAGACCGGATATGGAGAAGTTGCCCGAGGCATCGGTCTGATCGCTGTACCACGTGCCTTGACACAGGTTATCCACCGCATTGACACACACGTTTGCCAGGGGGCCGCCCCCGCCTGTGACCTGGCCTGAAATGGATCCGGCAATGGCCAAAGGGCAGACCGTCATGAGCCATGCCGTGAAAACGGCCAGGCCGATCCATACTTTCTTGTTTAATACCATGGCTTTCATACTTTCACCTCCTGACATTTTGAGACGGTAGGCATATCTCGAAATCATGACTTCCCCCGGTAATCTGTTGGGTTTCACAAGACATCCATGACCCATTTGCCTTTTTTTGATGTCTCAGGGGAACAGCGCGCAATGCGGATTATCGGATTAAGAGGTTCTCATGGCCTCGTTTTCGAGCCTGAATAAAAGGCCGTCAAACAACGCCATGAAAACCCAGGGGTCATTACTTTCCAGACCGCGAAACCCGCTCCCCACTGGTCTCGGTAAATGGGACGCCATAGGAGAAGTCCGCCACCCCGCCGAATCCGAAGGCAGGATTGACCCAGTGCAAAACGCCGAGTCCGGTGCCGAGATCGAGCCACCCCCGGCAGTTATAGTCAGCACCGACCAGCTCTCCCAACGAATCCCATTCAGTGCCTGAACAAGTGAACCCCACATAACAGTCGGGGCCCACCACCACGGCGGTGCCAGTACACGGGCAAGTACCGTCATTTCCAAACAACGAATAGAATCCGCCCTCCCCGCCGTTGGTGCCGATGGAAAAGGTGTAGACATATCCAGTGCTGTCATAAAACGTTCCCACAAAAGCGCCGGCATTGACGGTTAGGGTTAGAACTGCCAGACATGTCACCACCGCAATACTTAACTTCTTCATTTTCATCCTCCTTCTGAATTAGGTGTCTATATTTTCGCGTCAAATCAAGTACCTTCAGTGCCCTCATCCAGGCAGCCACGGCCTTGGCCGCACGTCCATAGATGACGCAGTCGCTGACCTCCATGCTCCCTGGAAGGTCTATCTCGCGCCAAGGTGAGTCAAATCACTCAGGCCGTCGGCGACGGTGGTGGGGCCTATGGTAAATGTTCCATAGTCCTCGGTCTCGACCAACCACCGATAGCCGCCGCTCCCGGACATGGTACCGATATCAATTATGAATTCCCAGACCACAGGAGCATAATCGAGCAATGCATTGTGCAGGGTCAGCCCAAACCGCGCATTCGGTCCCTCCACCACGCAGGTGCCTGACATGGGAATGCTTTTGTCCACCGTTGGATAGACGGCATTTACCGAATAGACATTGGGACCCACCTGGTTCAGATAAAAATACACAGGGTCACCCTCTACAAAAAGCATGAACTCATACTGGGCTGCTGAAGCCGGCAAAGCCCAAAAGCCCAAGACACATAACGACACCATCATTGCTGCAAACAGCTTCTTTCTCTTAGACATTTCAAAATTCCTCTCTTTCTTCCCATTCAGGATGTTTCCATTCATTTGCACCCTTAAAGACGCCATCGAAACGCTCGTTCAGGGTGCATATAACCATCAGCCATTACCTCAAACACCGAAATGTATCACCCCCTCTCCCCGCCGTTTGTAGGAGACGGATCAAGCCTCTTGTCATTCAAAAATCTGAACCCCGCTTGCCTGCAACCTTCGCAAGACCGTCCGGCTACTTTTCTTCCTGACCGGCCTTCGCCTCCCCGGAAGTCTTTTCTTTTTGCTGCACAGCACTATCTTGCTGCTGTTCAGCCTTTTTCTTCTGAATCATCTGCTGAAAGGGATTGCTGGCCCCCTTGGTGCCGGGCTTCCCTATCTTGGGCATAAACTCATCTTTGGTGAGGGCCCCGTCCTTGTTCTGATCACGTCTGTCAAAGGAACTCTTGATAGATTTCTGGTACGCCGCTGAATACTCATCGTAGTCGATCTTCCCGTCCTTATTGGCGTCCATGGACATGAACCGATCCTCAATGGCCTTTTCAAAAGGATTCTTTGTCTCTGAAATCGCATTCCCGCTCATGAGCAGCACAATTCCCATCGCTGAAACGATAACCATTAGATTTTTCAACCTTCTCATCCGATCTTCCCCTCCATCTTTCTTTTCCTGTATTTTTGAGGTCTCCCAATTCTTGGTACATTCGTAAAAAATCAGAATTTCCTTTGTTCGTCATTCCGGACGTGATCCGGAATCCAGTATTTTCAACTTGTTCTGGACTCGGGCTGCAGTTTATCCCGCACCTGATGCGGGGCCGGAGTGACGACCCTGGGGACTTTTTACGAATTCATCAACGCTTCAATCTCAGCTCAATAAATGAACCCCTGGTAATAGGTTGCCTCGATCCCGAAATTGCAGTTACTGTCATAAGCGATCGCTAAATAGCCGCCATAGGGGCCCCAACCAGAACCCCAGCTGTTCTTGACCACAAAAAAGCCTCCACCCGGCGCATTCACATCGTCCACATACCCGGTGACCAACACCGCGTGTCCCCCTTCATAGCTCCCAGTTGTGTGCTGATAAACGCCACCGGAATAGGTGTAGAAATCGCTGTACACATCCATTCCGACAATAACGGGACCATAGGAGACGAGGGCCTGCTTGATGGCGTCAATATCGACGGTCCACCAGTTCCCGCCGGCGTAATCCCATGACCCGATTCTCCCCACCATCGGAGTGGGGCAATAGCCAGAACAGGGACCGTCGGACCCGCTGTAGGGCCAGCAGGCTTCCGTTGTGGTTCCGCTCGTCGCCAGCCAGTCTGCCGCCTGGTTGATATATCCCCCGCTACAATCCCCGGCCGAGCAGCAGTCGCTCACCAGGACCTCTTCGGACAGATCCACAGTAAATCCAAACAGATAATTGGTGGCGGCCTCCATCCAGGCAATGGAAGAAAATGCCCAACAACTGCCGCAATTGTCTTGATCCCTGATGGGGTCCGTAATGGTTCTTCCCAAAGGATTCAGTGCCAGCGGCCCCCAGTCAAAGGATCCGGGCAAGACCTTCCCTCCCTCCCTGATGCCGGCGGGTACCACCTCCACGGGAATCTGGTACTCCCGGTAAAGAAGATGCGTTCCGACCCGATACGTTTTCGTTTCCTCTGCAAGGCCCGTCGCGGACCCAAGACACACAATACCC
>Ga0272444_10001126_pt1 | contig 26389 bp, 21 predicted proteins | sample SSMForm13_FD_201033 | JGI IMG/M metagenome (GOLD analysis project Ga0272444, IMG submission 201033) | Marine sediment archaeal communities from Little Sippewissett salt marsh, Falmouth, MA, United States - SSM-Form-13 | ecosystem: Environmental > Aquatic > Marine > Wetlands > Sediment ...
GCGGTGATGACGAAATCCTCGTTCGTCACGGCGATGACGCTGTTCCGCGTCGTCTGCGAGTACCCGACGATGCCGCCGAGGGCCATGCTCATGATCGGGAGGGCGGCGTTGTTCAGAACCACCTGAATGGCCTCCCAGCTCCAGTCGAACTGGCCGACCATGTTGGGGTTCGTGTAGGCCGGGAACAGCTCGAGCTCGAACCCGAGATAGAACGACAACATCAGCGCGATGAAGAAGGCGGGCAAGGCGACGCTGATCGTGGACGCGTTCAATAGCAGCGTGTCCTGCCAACGCCCTCGCTTCCACGCGGCCAAGGTTCCGAAGAGCAGACCGATGCTCAGGCTGATCAGAAGCGTCGTCACCGACAGCACCAGCGTCCACGGCAGCCGTTGGCCGATCAGCGCGGTTACTTTCGGGGATCCGGGTTGCAACGAGGTCCCCAGATCGAAGTGCATCAACCCTCGGACATACCGGATGTACTGCTGGAAGGTCGAGACATCGAAGCCGTACTGCTCGCGCGTGAACTGCTTGATGATTTCATACTCGATCTCGGACATCGCGCCCTGCGGGGGGTAGTACCGCTCTGCCGGATCGCTTACGCCGATGCGAGGGATGAAGAAATTCAGCGTCAGGACGACGAAGAAGATGAACACCGCATACAGGATTCGCTTGATGACGTAGCTTCTCTTCATCGGTTCATTCCTCCCTCGCCGCGGCAACGCTCCCGACCGTGGGATCGGCGGACGATGCCGATGTGCTTTGGCTGCCGTCGATCCGCTGGATCTGCTGCAGGTTCGTCGTGTTGAACACCGTGGCACCGGGAACGACCTCGTACCCGGTGTAGCGATCCTGCCGGGCGATGGACACGATCTCCGAACTGTAGAGCGGGATCTTGTAGTACTGCTCCGCAATCAGCGGCTGCAGGTTGTACAGCAATTCGTACTTGCGGTGCAGATTGAGCGTGGAGCGCATCTCTTCGATATCCGCGGCCAGATCGTCCTGGACGAGCCGCCCGTAGTTGGACGTGCGGCCCAGCGCAACGAAATGGGCGTTGAGCATGATGTCGACGTTGGCCAGGGAGAAGATCACACCCTGAATCGTCATATCGAAACGACTCGTGTACAGGTAGGTCGTCTCCGGGGAACTCCCCTTGGCCTGATAGCGGATCTCGATGCCGATCTTCTGAAGCTGGATCTCCAAAAACGAGATCAGTTCGATCTCGCCTGGGTGGCCCAGGATGCTGAACGAGACGCGTTCCCCGTCAAGCAGGCGATATCCCTGCTCGTCCTTGTCGGGCAGGACGTGATCCAGCAGTTCGTTTGCGTGTTGCAGCTTCGTCGATTGGTCGCCGCTCAGGATGTCGGCATGGGGGTTGTAGAAATCGGTCAAGCTCTCCCGAATCAGACCGGCGCTCATCGGCACGGCGGCTCCATTGGCGACCAATCGGATGAGCATGTCCGTGTCGACGGCCAGAGCGATCGCCTGACGCACCGTTCGGTCCGCCAGCAGGCTGCGCATCGGCGTCCGTTCGGAGTCCACCGGATTCACATTGAGGACCAGAGCCTGCACGTAGGTGCCCTCGGCATTCGATACGAACAGGTCGTCCCGGCCTTCGAACAGGCGCACGTAGTTCGGGCTCAAGCCGGCGTCGAGCATATCGATGTGCCCCTGCATCACGGCATAGATGGCCACGTTGAGTTCTTGGTACAGAATCAAGCGGATCGTCTCGACGTTGTAAAGGGGGCTGGAATCCTCCTTCGTCAAGTGGTAGTGATCATTGCGCTTGAGAACGATCTGCGAAGATCCGGAGCCGTCGACATCCAGAACATAGGGGCCGCAGCCGACAGGATGCTGATAGAGGTATTGCATGTCGGCATCGGGGTTCCGGCAATTCAACTGGCTGGCCCGACTGACGATCGGCTGCCAGATGTGCTCGGGGAGGATCAGGACCGTGGTGAACAGACTGGTGACCGCCCCCAGCACGCCACGGACGTGGAGGTACACGACCTGATCCCGCTTGGCCTCCTCAATGCGGTAGCCGTGCTCGTCCGCCCCGTGGTTGTACGTGAAGATGCCCTGCAGCTGAAGCTCGCCGGAGTTGGAGTACAGATGCAGCAGGTCGGCGGTCCAGGCCAGCGCGCCGGCGTGGTTCGACAGGTAGTTGTTCCTGGCCACATCGAGAGTGTAGTACACATCCTCCGCAGTCAGCGGCTCACCATCGCTCCAGCGGGCGCGAGGGTCGAGTTCGATTCGCACAGTGAGGTACTGCTCGGTCCTGCCGTTCTGCGGATTCACCAGGGTCTTTACGCCGTCGACCTCCAAGCGATCGTAATCGATGCGTCCGGACTCGGTGACGATCGGCATTCCGTCGGCATCCACGTAGCACCATTCCTTGGCGAGACTCGGTTCGAACTCGCCCGTGTCGTCGTCATAGGAGAACAGCGTCGTGTAGACCATGCTGGCGATGGTGGGTGCGACGCCGTCTCGGGAAAGCCAGGGCATAAACGCACACGGGAACGAGGATTGCACGACGCCGACGTACAGGGTGTTCGTCGGATCGATCCGACAGGGATAGTCGATCTTCTGGCAGCCTGCCAGCAGCATGGCCGTTCCGACGGCCAGCGCCAGCCAGACTACGAACGCCCTTCGCCCTTTGGGCATGACCCTCCCTGCCCTGTTCGCGCTACGTTTTTCGAAGCAAGCCCCGCCAGGTTCAGGCCATGCTGGCGCCTGGCGGGGCCTACCTAGCCTACAGATTCACGTTGCTACTGCTTCTTCAGATTGAAGCCCAGGCCGCCCCCCATGCCGGAGCCGTCGTCCATCCCCGGGAGTGTGATACTGAAGTTCAGCCCTGACTGGCTGATCGTGCACATCGGCGCCGGATCGACGTCCGAGAAGACGACCATGAGCGTCATGCCTCGCTGCAGCTGGAACGTTCCCGAACTGTCGATGACGGCAGCTCCGGCGGTATCGGAGATCAGCAACTCGTAACCACCCTCCGGGTTGAGGGTGAGGACGGTGTTGTACTCGACCTCCTCGTGTGTCGCCGAGCCGGCGAACGTTCCGAGAACGGTCTCGTTGTACAGGACCATCTCCGTTCCCGGCATATTGCCAATCACTCGGAAGCTTCCGGTCAAGACGAGGTTCTCCAACGTTCCGCTGTACGCATCGCCGCCCTCCGGGGCGAAGCGGATCTCGGTCCCGGCGACATCGTAGGATCCGCATTCCACAAACGGATCAGGCATGCCGACATCGGCGCTGTACTCGTACGTGCCGAACATGTCCAGAGCCAGCGTGGCTTCCGCGGTGTACATCGGCGTGACCTTCTTGCCGATGTAGGTTCCGTCGAAATCGGCGTGCGTGGCGATGCGGAGCAGGCTCTCCGTTCTGGAGCGAGCCATCTCCGAGGCGCGGACTCCGACCGTGATCGCGCCGTCGGCGTCGAGGGTTCCTTGGACGGCCTCTTCGCCATCGGGATACAGGGTAAATTGATCCCCATCGATGTTCCACGTCCCGGTCTCGCCGTACGTGTAGGTCTCTCCACCCATGGCGAACTCGCTTGCGAACTCATAGCGTAGCCCTGCCATCAGGGTCAGGGTATACGCGTAGTCGACCGCGCTGCCCATGGCCTGCACCGAGTGGGCCCCGGCATAGGTGCCGTAGTACTCCGATGAAGCCAGCGTATCCGCAGTCAAGGTGTAGACGATCTCCGGGTTGTCCGGATCCTCTGCCGTGAAGATGATGTTGCTCGAGCCGTACGGAAGGGTGGACTGGAAGACGAAATTCGGCCCGTCTAGGATGAACGTTGCCGTCTTGGGACTCTCCGGCGTGTGATCTGTGTAGATCATCATATAGACGCCCTGGCTCTCGCCGATCCGGCCTTCCCCGCGGCTCTCCGTGGGATCGAAATCGAGACTCGGAGCCAGCATGAAGTTCCCGTCTTCGTCCACCTGCAGATAGAACACCAACGGCATGCCCATGTTGGTAATGTCAATCTGATACACCCCGGCAATCGACTCGAAGCGCCCGGCGCCGAGTGCCATGGTCCCAACCGCCAGCAGCGCGACCAACAAGAGACCGATCCCCGCTCTGAACTTCCTTCTCATCTCTGTCCTCCTCCAGACGTGAACACCCGCGCCGTTCAGGCTCGACGTGGCACCGAGATGCTCCGACAGCACGTATATCGGCACCGATACATCTCTTCTGTTCCACAATACACTCCGCATCCCGGGCATGTCAAGATGAGGATAGCAGAGCGGCCGTATCGCAGTCTCCAAGGGAATTTCAGCGATAGACGGCGAGCCGTTGCAGAGCGCATCTCTCCGGCCCGAGCCACTCCGCCCGCCATTGACGACCCTCGGCAAACGAACTAGTATCGCGGCAAAATCGCTTGCAGGGGAGTCCCGTATGAAATCAGCTGAAGCGTTCTTCAACTGGGCATTCCGATCGAGGGCACAGACGGTCATCAAGCTTCACGAGGGCGAGGAGATGTCGCGAGAGAAGGTCTTCCTGAGCTTCTGCTCGCACGATCCTGCCTTCATCTCGCACGGACCCGATGGGCTCAACGGTAGCATCAAGGGAGTCGGATTTCTCCCCAAGCCGGAGTATCTCGAAGAGATCCTGGCCGCGTATCTGAAGCACATCGAGAGCTACGACGGGGACGACCAGGCGTACAGCAAGCGTGGTCTCGGCGTGTTGGTGGAACAGCTCTACAGTCCGGAAGCCCAAGAGCGTATCGACTTCACCCGACTGGGCAGCCTCGAGATGGCCAAGAAGCATAGCTGGAACAACTATCGGGCCGACCCCTCGGCGACCTTGATCTTCTATCAGCCTCCGATGATCTCCTACGAGCTTCGCGGCACGATCGAGATCTACGACGAGGCCGAGTCCGGCCAACGCGAGTTGTATCAGCAGTTCATCAATGCCCAGCACGATGTCTATCACAGGCCGGACACCAGCCGTTGGCTCAGGTACCCGGCCTACGTCTTCAACATCGAGCAAGTATGGGACAACTGCGCCAGCAAAGAGGGGTTCGGAACCCAGATGCAGTATCCGTACTAGCTCCTGCACGGAAGGATACGTCACACCGGTCCGAGCACCGGCGCGTTGGGAACGGCCGAGGGTGTCGACTGCGACGCTCCGCGCGAGATCGCCTGTTCGGTAGGGGCGGCTACTCGGGCGACTCTCGGATGCGCTCGACGGCGTCCGTCGCGTCGCGCAGGATCTTCTGGATCTGCTTCTCCTGCTCATCGGAGAGGGACGGCAGACTCCATAGGGTGTCGTGCAGATCCATGAACAGCGGCCCGAGGCAGCTGAAATCCGGTCGCCCCTGATGCCATGTTGTCAGTCGCTGTGCGAAGGATTCGATCGGCGCGGCATCGAACACCTTGGCGAACACCACCAGCGAACGGCGCATGCCGTCCAGCAATTCCTGTTTGATCTCTGTGGCTTGTGCGTAGGTGGTCTTGCCATCGGCCGTAATCTGCCAGCGGGACGTGCCGTCTGACTCCTCGACCTCGCAGATGAGGCCCGCGTCGCGCATCGTGGCGAGCAGCGGGTACAGCGAGCCCGCGGACGGCCTCCAGAACCCCGTCTCGGTCTCAATCGCCTTCATCAGGCCGTACCCGGTCCGTCGCTGCTCCCTGAGGAGCCGCAGGACATAGAACTTCAGGTGTCCGCGCCGTATCTCGTGCATGTCTGACTCCTATTGCTCCGGAATCGAGAACCACTCTTCATCGAACGGCCCATTGATCTCGTAGTCGAGCACCCGAAGCTCCAACACCAAATCATCGCTGTTGTAGATCGAGATCGCCACCGGCGCGGCGTCGAGGACGTTCAACCGGACGACCTGTCGTTCGTCATCGACCGACAGCGTCAGAACGTCCACCTCGATCGTCTCGTCGGTCCCCTCGAGCCAGTAGCTCTCGCAGTCGTCGCCGATCTCGGCGACGCACGACGCCAGCGCCTCCGCCGCCGACTGCGTGACGAAGTCGTACAGGAATCCCATCTCCTCCCCGTGGTTGCTGCCCCCTTCGCCGACGTCCTGCCACACACTCCGACTGAGGGCCGGAATGTAGGTATAGAACTTGTCGGCATTCAGGATCATCGTTTGGCCGTTCACGGTCGCGGGAGCCGTGTACAGAATGCGCATCCGATCGGGAGGCACGAAATCGAAGGTGAATTCGATTGTCGAATTGCCGCCGTCGTGATACTGCGTCATGTGAATCGTCGCCGAGTACGCCGTGAGGTTCTGCGACATCGCACAGGCCTCCTCAATGGGATCGGCCGTCTGGCCGACGCACGAAAACGCGATGGCCGCAAGCCATGCCGTCACGATCAGAAACCGTCGAATACTCTTCGTCATGCGTGGACCTCCGTCTTTCGAAAAGAACGAACCAGCAGAATGAGCGCGAAGCCGAATCCGATGACGCCGACCCACATCCCGAACCGATAGATGCGCCCGTAGGCACGGATCAGGTTGTCCAGCGCGAACAGGGAGGAGAAATCCGTCTGCGATAGAACGAATCCGGCGATGGTCGGCCCGACAATGCCGCCGAGCGTGCGCGAGAGACTGACAATGCCCGAGGAGACCCCTTCGCGCCCTTGGCCGCCTTCCCGCATGCCGATCACGTTGATCGGCGTCATGAGGCTTCCGAGCCCGGCCCCGGCCACCGCGCTGCCTACGTAGTACGCCCACGTGGGTTGCGAGATCGCGGTGATCAGCAAGAAGCCGAGCGTGGTCATGGCCAGGCTGAAGGCCAGTGCTTTCTCCGGGCCGAACCGATCGCTGAGCGCGCCGGTGGCCCCGGCGGCAAGGATCATCGTGGCCGCCATCAGGTTGATCGAGTAGGCGGCCTGTGCCACGGAATACCCCAGCGTGACCTGCGCGAAACTCGGGAGGAAGGTTTGGAAGACAAACATGCCGATCCCGCCGGTGAGGGCTGCCCCGATAACGGCGACGAACGCAGGCTTCTTGAACAGCTTGAGCTCGATCGCCGGCTGCGCTGTGCGCCGTTCGAAGACGAGGAACGAGCCGACCATCGCCGCGAGCACGGCGGCATACGGCCAGACGGCAGTATCGGCGAACGAAGATTCCGACAGCCCACGAAACAGCATCATGAAGGCTGCGATGGCGACGCCGAACGTGAGGATGCCGCCGAGGTCGAGGCTGAGGGGCTTGCGCTGCTTTAGCGTTTCGGGAATGGCAAACGAGAGTCCCCATCCCAGCAGGGAGAGCGCGAAGGTCACGTAGAAAACGGCGCGCCAATCGAACGCCTGGTAGATGCCGCCGCCCAGGTTGATGGCGGCCACGACGCCGATCCCGAAGGCGGCGCTGATGCTTCCCATCGCGAGGCCTTTCCGTTCGCCGAAGTGCTCGTAGGCGATCGTCTGTGCGATGGGCAGCGATCCGCTGGCGCCCAGGCCTTGGAGAAAACGCCCGACAAGGACCCAGCCGAAGCCCGGCGCGATGGCGCTGATCAGTAGACCCAACGAGAAGACGCCCATCGAGGCGATGTACACGGGTCGCCGGCCGATCGCGTCGCTCAACCGCCCGATCAATGCCATGCCCATCGCGTAGCTCAACATGAATAGCGTGATGATCCAGATCCCGTACGCCTGCGAGACGCCGAAGATCCGATCGAGATTGGAGATCAGCGGCACCACAATCGTGATGCCCATCGCGCTGAGGAAATTTGTACCGGCCAGTGCCAGCAAGACTCGACGTGATCTCATGGTTCCTCCCGAGCGTGCAGAACCGCCGCACGATCGACGTGAATATATCGGCGCCGATATATACACGCTGTCGGGCCGTCATGCAACGGCTTGGCCTGCCGGAGCGCATCCTTCTCTGGCTGCGTTGCTGCTGTCGTGGGGCGATGCACTGGCAAGACGACCGGCGATTTCGGCATCATGGGGGACCCAGCTCGGCTGCCACGGCAAAGGATGCGGTGCAAGGATGACCCGGTCAAAGAAGTCGGACGCTTCAGGAGCCCGCTCGACTCTTTCCGCGGTGGCTGAGCATCCCGGAGCGCTGGGGTCGTTTCGCCGGATCCTCCGGCTGTGCGCGTCGGAGCAAATCGATCGTCGCTACGTTCCGCGCCTTCTGGCCATCTCGCTGACGAGTCTGTTGTCGAGCCCGTTGAGGCTCTGGGAACGGGTGGCCTATGCGAGAGGGGTCGCGCGTACGTCGATTCATCCTTCGCCGATCTTCATCCTCGGGCATTGGCGAAGCGGCACGACACATCTTCAGAACCTCATCTGCCAAGACGAAACGCTGGGCTACCTGTCGGCCTTCCAGGCGATTGCGCCTGGATTCTGCCTTGTCGGACGAGGGGCCATCCGGCGTTTGCTGGCGAGAGCGGTGGAGCCCCGCAATCGTACGAGGCCGATGGACAACGTCGCGTTCTCTCTCGATGTGCCCCAAGAAGAGGAGCTGGCTTTGGCGAACCTTTCACTCCACTCGTTTGCCCACGCCTTCGTCCTCCCTCGGCAGACGCAGAGACTGTTTCGACGCTATGTGCTGTTCGAGGATCTGCCGGACGCCGTGCTGGCCCGGTGGATCGATACCTACGTGGAGCTTCTTCGGAAGGTCACGCTCGCCAGCGGCGGCAAGCGGTTGGTCCTGAAGAACTGCACCCATACCGCGCGTATCCCGATGCTGCTCGATCTCTTCCCCGAGGCCAAGTTTATCCACATCCACCGGAATCCGTATGACGTCTTCCCGTCGACCGTGCACCTGCATCAGAGGCTTCTGTCGATCTGCCAGCTGCAGAGCATCGATTCCGCGCAGATCGAAGCCAATGTGCTGACGCTGTACCGTCAGCTCCTGAGGAAGTTCCTGGACGACAGGAGGCTCATCCCGCCCGGCAACCTGGTGGAGCTTCGCTACGGCGACCTGGAGACGGAGCCGATCCGGGAGCTGCGTAGGATCTACGAGGCCCTTGGGCTGACCGGGTTTTCCGAGATGGAGCCGGTGTTTCGTTCCTATATCGAGTCGATCGGAAGCTACAAGAAGAACGAGTACGAGCTGAGGCCGGACGCGATGGCTAGACTGAACCGCGATTGGAGGTTCGCGTTCGACGAGTGGGGCTACGCCCTTCGCTAGTCGTGCGCCGTTCGCCCGGCTGTGTGAGGTCATCCTGGTGGCGATGTTCGGCTGCGGGGTGCGCAGATCGACTAGGCAAAGGAGGAATCGAACGTGGCCATCCGCTACACCGATTCGGTGGAGGGTATCGATGCCGGGATGCTGGGGGGATTCTTCGAAGCATGGAAGCGACCGCACACGCCCGAGGAGCATCTGGCGATTCTCAAGCACAGCACGCGAGTCGTGCTCGCTTTCGATGACGCCACCGGGCGAGTCGCCGGGTTTGTGAATGCGCTGTCGGATGGGATGCAGTCCGCCTTCGTCCCATTGCTCGAGGTTCTTCCGGAGTACCGAGATCTGGGCATCGGCACCGAACTGATGCGGCGGATGTTGACCCGGCTGACGGGAGTTTCTGCCATCGATCTGACGTGCGATCCGTCGCTGCAGCCGTTCTACGCGAAGCTGGGAATGGTGCCCTCGGTGGGCATGATCCTTCGCAGGTACTAAGCGGCGAGGAAGCCTGGAGCTGCGGACGACGCTCATACTGCTCGTGGAGGCGTGCCGCCGTGCCGCTACGCTGACCCTGGGTGCGATGCGGATGAACGAAATCGGGAACGGCGCGGAAGACGTGCAGTACTCGAGGTCAGGCGGCTACCAGGTTGCCTGCGTGGATGCGATCTGCTCAAGCAGCTTGACGCACGCCCAATTGTCCTCTTCCGGGAAGAGTGAGATGCCGGATTGAAAGATCTCGTACGCCGCACTCGTCGCGAACATCGCTGTGCCTGTCTGATGCGCGAGTCCCATCGTGATCCCGAGATCCTTGTACATCGTACCGATGTGACTGCCGGTGTCTGTGAATTGACGATCCAAGATATGCTGCATGCATGTCTGAAGAAGCGGGCTTCGCACGCCGCTCGCCGTGAAGACATCGTACAACGCACGGCCGCTGATGCCCGCCTTCGAACCGAGGACCATGGCTTCGAAGACGCCGGCGAATGTCGTTCCGATCAACGCCTGCAGGGCTGCTTTGATCGTCTGACCCATTCCGGGCTTCTCCCCTACATGGTAGATCTCGCTGCCGACGCATCCCAAGACGTCACGGTGCTCTTCATAGACCTGTCGTTCGCTTGCGACCATGAACGTGAGCGTTCCGTCCTCCGCCCCCGCCTTTCCACCGCTGACGGGGCAATCGATGACTCGAACGCCGGCGCCGGCCGCGGCAGCCGCGATCTCCTGCATCACGTGGGGTTCGATCGTTGCCGAGACGGCGAGGGTTGCACCGGGCCGCATCGTCTGGAGCAACCCCTGGTCGGCGGTTACCACCTCATGGGCTTGGCCGCCGGTGAGAACCATGATGAAGACGAAGTCTGCCGCCTGCCCTACGCCGGAGACATCGTCGGCGGCGGTGCCGCCGATCTTCTGAAGCATAGTGCGCCGTTCCGACCGAAGATCGAACCCGACGACCTCGTAGCCGCCCGAAACGAGATTGCGAGCCATCCCGATCCCCATGTTTCCCAACCCGATGAGCCCGATGCGTTTCATTGTGCCTCCGTTCCGTCGGCGCAAGCCGTGAAGCCTACTAACGGGTAGAGTCTACAGCGGTTGGCGCGACGTGTACGGCGTCCCTCGATCGGTTCTTCGCATCGGATTCGCGTGGCGAGTGATGGTATGAGGCAGCGATCCTTCTTGGAAGTTCGGCTGCGTACGATTGTCGAGTCGGGCTGGCAGTGCCCACTGAAGGACGCGACGATGCGAGCTGCGAAAGACCGTGGTGCGAATGCCCGGCGATCCCCGGTACAGGATCTGCCCTGGTTCCATGGATTGGTGACGATGCGGCGAGCTAGCCCGGCAACTGCTCGATCGTCTGCAGGAAGAACCGCTTGCCGGGATAGGTCTTGAGCGGGAGACCCCTGTGTTTGCGAATCCGACGATTCGTTATGTCGAGAGACCACGCGACGCAGTACCCCAACGACGCGGCGGAACCGTGCTTGAGCCCTCGGATGTGCTCAACCTGTCCCGCCATGGGCGGAGACTGAAAGACGAATCCGAGCAGTCCGGAACGTCCTGTCAGATTCTCGACCACCAGTCCTCGCGCGGTCGGACCGATCTCGAGCAAGAGGTCGAAGAACGCTCGAAAGCGACGGAACCGATCGTCGATCTCATGTGCACCGAGGCCGTCTGCTGACACAAGCCCTACGGCGATCAGGGAGCCGAAGTACGTCTTGGTTCCGACGAAGTCGATGTTGTCAAGGCTGCGATGCTGGCTTTCCGTCAGTTCCAGCTCGCCGGCTGCCCGAAATTCGAGTTCCTGATGCAGCCGATCACGAAGTTGCGCAATAGGATCCATCCGTCCTCCTCTCTCCCGTGCCGGTCATCTGCTGGTGCATGATCGATCTGGTCGGAAGGCGCCCATGTCAAGCGTCCTTGCTGAACGCCTACATTCCGCCTCGTTATCGCGCCCTCTTCTTCGCATTCCCTCGACTTAACTTGGTTCCGCACTGGCACGACGGCCGGGACGCCCCACCAGATGCTCCGTGCCACGCGCACCGGAGCATCCTGCGGCAGAGACGCGGCCGGAGGCAAGTGTGGAATCCTACGCCGCATGGTGCGGATGCGATGCCATGATCCTGCCACGACTCGCGTGCTTCAGTTTTCCCGCTTCCGAAGCGGACAGCGCAGGCAGCGCGACCGGTATCATTCGAGTCTGAATCCAGTGCCGTCACAGCCTGACTCCTTCTCGGGCGACTTCGGCCCCATCGTCTTGCGAGGATGGACCGCCGCCGTACGCTCAGGCCCAACGGCGTGGCCAGCGCCCACGTCGACGTGGTCTCGAGAAAGGAGAAAACGACCGGCTCGTGACGGTCCCTGGCTGCGGCGACGGTTGAGGGGGCCTGAGGACAGCGTGCATTTCTGTGGATCCCTTGGTCAACGAGTCTGGGGGCACGTCAATCGGCGAGTCCAATGCGTTCGAGAAGAGCCTGGAAACGCGGGTGCTGCTTCATCGCGGGCGGGATGCTCGGCATCTTGCGGATCGCGTTAACGTGAGGTTCGCGCGCGTTGACGGCGGCCTCGGCCCAGTCGAGCGCTTCGTCTTCTCGGCCCAGAACATGGAGAAGAACCGCGACGCAAAGCCTTCGATTCTGCCGGCTGGCCCCATCTACGAGCAGCGCCAGTTGCTCTTCGGCTCGAATCCTCTTGCCGAGACGGGCGTAGATGGCGCCTCGCTCCATCCGAACGTGCGATAGCCAGTATTCGCCGCTGATGCCGTAGGTGTGCTCGGCAAGCTCGAGCTGCTCCAGCGCCTCGTCGAACCGTCTCCGCCGGGCATGACACTTGGCCAGCAAGACCCGGGCCCCCTCATGTGCCGGGACTCGCTCGAGGACCTGGAGGTACTGTCTCTCCGCGGCGTCGTACTGCTGGGCGAAGTAGTAGCCGTTCCCGCAATAGAACCGGACCGTGGGCTCGGAAGCTGCTCCTGGAAGCGAGAGGGCTTGTCGCATTAGGGCGATGCCCTCATCAAGCCGTCCGCGGCACTGGACGCACATCGCGAGGTAGACGTACCCGTTCGGATTTCCGGGGAAGCGCGCAACGATCCCGCGAAGAACCCGCTCGGCTTCGTCCCAATCCCATGTCGAGGCGAGGCTGTACCAGAGTTCCCACCACGCGTCATCGAATTCGGGATCGAGCTCGATGGCCTTCTTCGCCTGAGTGATCGCTTCGAGGAACCGGGCCGCCCGATACAGACACGATGCGTAGACGCAGAGCAGGGGGGCCGAGAGCGGATCGAGCGCAAGCGCTTGCTGGCTCGCGGCAATCGCGTCTTCGGTTCGATCGGTTGCTGCCAAGAGCAGGGCGAGTTGTGCGTGGGCCGACGCGCAGCCGGGATCAAGTGCTGTCGCATAGCGAAGGATCCGCTCCGCCTCTTCGAAATCGCGGTCCCAGCCCCATGCTACGGACGCAAGGGGGCAGTACGCCTCCGCGAGCTTGTCATCCAATGCGAGGGCCCGCTCCGCGTACGAACGAGCCTTCGCGTATCCTTCCTCGGCTGACGTGTACGGGACCATGTCGCACCACGCTTCTGCAAGACCGGTCAACGACCGTGCGTGGCCGGGATCGAGACGGAGAGCTTCTTCGAAGTATCGTATCGCCCGATCCAGAGACTCTCGCGTCGATCGACGTAGGAAATACCTCCCCTTCAAGTAGGCGATGTGCGCTTCGGAATGTCCCGTCTCCGTCTCGCGTAGGGCCTGAGCCTCTCTCGGAAGGAGGTGGAGCTTCAGGGCATGTGAGGCTTGCCGAGCGATCTCCGCCTGCATCTCGAGGATGTCGGCCAGATCCAGATCGTAGTGTTCGGCCCACAGATGATCCTCCGTGACAGCATCGATCAACTGCGCGCTGACGCGGATGCGGCTGCCGACCTTTCGTACGCTCCCTTCGAGAATCGTGCCGACATTCAGGGCTCTGGCGATCTGAGAAACCGGTTTCGTCGTGTTCTTGAACCGCATCACGGATGTGCGGGCAACGACGCGTAGGTCGCCTGCCTTGGCGATGGAGCCAATCAGCTCCTCGGTCATGCCGTCGGCGATGTAGTCATCTTCGGCGGCGTGGCTGTAGTTCTGGAGCGGCAGGATCGCGATCCGTCGTCGATCGAGTTCGGGTGCTTCGGCTCGTCTGCGAAGGATGTCATCGCGAAGGGCGAGTGTGTCCGCCGAGGGCTCGACGTCGAGGTGTTCTTGCAGGGCTCGCGCTCCGTCTCGAAAGGACTCGAGGGCCTGTTCACGGTAACCGGCCTCTTGCTGATAGGTCATCAGCTGCCGGATAGCGCCCTCACGAAACGGTTCGACCCGGAGCAGCTTCTGGCAGGACGCGATGGCTTGGCGATGGCGGCCAAGTTCGGCATAGCATGATGCCTGGGTGCTCAGTGCGTCGAGATACGCGGCTCGGAGCCTGGATCGTGTCTGTTCCGCCCAGTCTTCGTATCGATCCTCAGGAAGGAACTCCCCGCCGTAGGAAGCGAGTGCTTCCTCGAACCGCTCGGACGCTTCGGCCCATTGACCCTCCGTCGCCGATGCGTGTGCCGCCTTGAGGTTGGCGTGAAGCTGCTCGATGTCGAGTTCGTACTCGCACTTGGGGGCGAAGGCGTACCCTTCGCCGGCGCTGAGGATGTACTTCGAATCTCGACCTCGGGCGAGCTCGGGCTCGAGTACGCGTCGAAGCTCGCTGGCTCGTGCCTGGATGTTATGAATTGCCGTCTCGACAGCGGCATTGGGCAGCAGGGCATCGGCCAGTTGTTCGAACGTGAACGGCTGACCTGGGTCTGTCAGCAGGACCTTCAGAAGCTCCTTGGTCTTCTGACGCGGCCAGCGCTCCTCGGGAATCGGAACTCCGTCAACCAAGAGCAGAAAACGGCCGAGCGTCCTGATGCGAAGAACACCGTCCGTGTCGTTACCCATCTGCTCCTCCGCGATTCATGCCATCGCTATCCCAATGTATCACGGAGGCGGGCACCGTGGAAGTGTGGGAGTGGAATGGGACCTGAACGGAAGGGTGCAATGCAAAGGTGGGATCGTGCCCCTCGTGGAACGAGGAGGTGATGCGTCACAAGGCGAGATAGGCCGTGGCGAACACGAGGCCGGCACGAGAACCCAAGCATGAAGGAGGTACGATATGAAGTGGCGAATTGTGGGTGCTCTACTCATGGTGGTGTGTACTGCGATGGCGTTCGTGGCGGTAGCGGCGGATTCGGGCTCGTATGTCCATCCGGAGGCTCTTGCATCGACGGAGTGGCTCGCTTCGAATCTGGGCGATCCGGCAGTCCGGATCATTGCGACTGCGGACTGCCGAGTGCCTACTCACAAGGACTCCTACACGGCGGGACACATTCCTGGTGCCGTCTATCTGAACGTGATCGCGGAGCTGTCCGATCCGGAGAGCCCGATTCCGATGATGATCCTGCCGCCGGAGGGATTCGAGGAGCTGATGGAGTGCCTCGGGATCAACAGCGGTACGACCGTCGTCGTGTACGACGACACGGGCGGACTGTGGGCGGCGCGGCTGTGGTGGGCGTTGAGATACTACGGTCATGAGAGCGTGAAGCTTCTCGACGGTGGGCTGGCCAAGTGGAATGCGGAGGGGCGACCCCTTGAAACGGTCGAGATGGCGCCATCTCCTACGACATTCAGAGCCTGCGTCGTTCCGGAGCTTCGAGTGACGATTGACGACGTCAAACTTGCTTTGGGCGATCCCGGCGTCCGACTGATCAATGCGCTTCCCGACGCGATGTTCTCCGCGGGGCACATCCCGTGTTCGCTGAATCTTCCGGCGCCGAGCAATCTCGATCCGGCGACGGGAGCGGTCCTGTCCCTGCAGGATCTGATGCAGCTCTGGGCTGGCATCGATCTCGAACCCGATCAGCTCGCGATCACGTACTGCGGCGGCGGATACTTCGGAGCCTTCGACCTGTTCGTCCTTTATCTGATGGGCCACGAGAAGGCATCGCTGTACGACGGGTCGTGGGCCGAGTGGTCGTCGAACCCGGAGCTGCCTGTCGAGCCGTGCACCTCGGGGACGTAGGCTGCCCGACCCGAAGCGAGGTTTGTTGAACGACACCTCCTTGTGACGTAGCTCGCTGACCGCGCCTCAGAGGATCTTCGCTGAGGCGCGGTCGTTGCTGTCATCGATTGTCCCAGGGGCTCATCCCATCCAGGCACGGCTTCGCGTATCCGGTCGACGACGGCTACGTCCCTGGGTTGAGTGGTGATGGCGTGAAGCTCGATGGGTACGTGCTCGGTGTGGACGAGAGGCTTGACCGATTTCGAGGTCGGTGTATCGCCGTGATCCAACGTCTTGACGATCAGGATGATAAGCCGATGGTCGGGCCGAATGATGTTGGGCTTGAAGATGAGGAGATTCGACGGTGGACCTACTTCCAGGAACAGTCCTTTCGATCGGAGACGTCGTGACAAGTTCGCCCGACAGGGTCTAGGGCCTCGGGGGCTGCAAGGACGGCGGGCTCCGACGAGATGTCTCTCGGCTGCCGTCGGATGTGGACCTATGGCACGTGTTCAGTAGGCGCTCGCAGCGGTAGAATCGATCCATGGGTAGGAGGAAGCATCAGGGGCGCGAATGGCTGCCTTGGATCCTCGTCTATGTGTTGGTGGTGGCTGCCCCGGTTCTGATCCTGCTGGTCGGCCCCCACGCTGAGGGCCGGCCCTTTCTTCGTGACGTCTCCGTGGCCATGGCCTTCTGCGCGATGAGCATCATCGGGCTCCAGTTCGTGCTGACGGCCCGAATTCCATCCCTGAAGCGTCCGTTCGGCAGCGATGTCGTGTACTACTTCCACCACCGGATCAGCGTCGTCGCCGTGGGATTGGCCCTTCTGCATGTCCTCGTGCTTGCCGTCGATGATGCAGCCACCTGGAAGCTGCTGGCGTTCTGGTCGGCTCCGATGCGTGCTCGATTTGCGCTCGCAGCGGTTCTGTGCCTGCTCGCTCTTGTGCTCGTCTCGATCTTTCGCAGAAGGCTTCGAGTGGAGTACACCATCTGGCGAATCACTCATGGACTGCTTGCGATGGGAGCGGTTGCGTTCGGCATGACGCACATGCAGCTCGTGGGGATCTACCTGTCGCTTCCCTGGAAGCGCGCGCTGTGGGCAATGTATTCGGCACTCTGGATCGGCGCACTTGCCTACGCTCGCGTCATACGCCCCATCCTAATGAAGCTCTGTCCCTATCAGGTCGAGCACGTGCACCGGGAGCGCGGAGGCGCCTGGACGGTCGAGCTGACGCCCATCGGACACGCAGGGGCTCCATTCTCTCCCGGTCAGTTCGCGTGGATCACGGTGGACAGATCTCCATTTGCGGATCTCGAGCATCCGTTCTCCTATTCGAGTAGTGCAATCCACCCCGAATCCCCGAGCTTCACGATCAAGGCCGCCGGGGACTTCACCGAGACGATCGCCGGTCTGGCAAAAGGGACGAAGGTGTATATCGATGGTCCGTTTGGCGCGTTCACCATGGACCGTAGACCGTCCGCTTCCGAGTTTCTGTTCATCGCTGGCGGGATCGGCATTACGCCGATCATCAGCATGCTGCGGACGATGCGCGATCGGGAGGACACGAGACGCTGCTCTCTGGTCTATGCGGCCCGATCACTCGAAGAGATGACGTTTCGTGAAGAACTCGAGCAGCTGCAGCAGCAACTGAACCTCCGTCTCCATCTCGTTCCAACGGTTGCGGACGAAGGCTGGGATGGTTTGAGCGGAAGGATCGGATCGGACATGCTGGTGTCCTTGCTGCCTGAACGCTGCAGGGGAGGTGAGTGCGAGATCTACGTCTGCGGTCCTCCGGCCATGATGGATGCCATGGAGGACTCTCTGGTCGAGATGGGCGTGCCACGGCGGCGCATCCACACGGAGAGATTCAATCTCGCATAGACTCATGAGACATCGGTTTGCAGCGTATCTGATGTGGGGGACTGCGGTACTTGTCATTGCCCTCTCGCTGCTGTTTGCCTGGATTGCCCAGCAATAGCGAGACTGGATCGTTCGTGACGTCAAGAAAGGCATCGTACATTGCCAATCGGTCATGACCACGTGGTTTCGCTGGCCCCAGGCGCATCGCCACGTGCTCGCGGGCTTGTCGGTTACGGCACCTGCTCCAGCTCATCCCGGAGCTTCTCGATCAAGCGGGTGTCGGTGTCTTCACAGGCTTCGAGATCGGCCAGGAGCGCCAGGACATGGTCCTCGGAGTAGAAGACGGAGGGTCGCCCGACCTTCTCGCAAGCGCAGGTCACGTAGTGATCGGACTGCTCCCGGGCCTGCCCGCGGCGTGCATACTTCACGGCCCAGACGAGATTCCAGAACGCTGATTGGCGCAGCGACCACTCCGGGAACGGATCGGGCCACTTCCTTTCGGTCGGGCAGCTGGACTCGATGTCGAGATCGATCCGCCAGAAGACCGGGAGATCGTAGAAGCTGATGCGCAGGTTCTGAGCCTGAGGATTGTGGCGTTGGTCCGGTACGTACCGGACGGAAGCGGCACCGAAGCGCGCCTCGAGACAACCGATGACCCTGTCATAGAAGTCCCGATTCAGCTCGGCATGAACCTTCGCGCAGACGTCGACATCGCTGTACTCATCGATTCGTCCCGATGCAAACGACCCGCGAAAGTCGATCTCGCTTGGCCCCAGTTCGAGTCGGAGAGCGTCGAGCACGTCCTCGCCGAATCGACCGATCGTCAGCGGACTCTTCCTCTCGGGCATGGCTTGGCACCTCCCCGTCTGCACGTACGGCGCGCACGATGAGCGTAGTCGAAACACGCGCGGCCGTACAGCAAGCAAGGTTTCGCGATGCGGAGAGCTCAACCAGAAGGGCCGAATCCTACCCTCCGTGTGCGCAAGGGACTTCGGAGGATCGCAGAACCCATTTGATGTTAGGTGGGCGACGCGGATAGAGTGACTCGAGGAGGTACTCATGGGCTCATCCTGGCTACTTGGGCGGCGTTCTTCCGTGACATGTGCGCTGATCCTGGGGCTCGTCTTGGTCTGCATGGGGCAGCTCGTCGTCGTGGCGGACGACCCGACGGCTCGCGAGTGGATCTCGATGCAAGAACCCACCAACTCGTTCTTCACGGCCGTTTGGGGGAGATCGTGGAACAACGTCTATGCCGTCGCGTGGGGAGGTGTCATTCTCCACTACGATGGGGCGCAGTGGACGAGGGTGGCAGGCCCGTTTGAGGGGACCGATCACTTCCATGCGATCTGGGGAAGCTCCTCCGCGGACGTCTGGGCTGTCGGCGCCTATGGCTGCGCATATCACTTTGACGGCGAGCAATGGATGAGCGTTCCGAATCCCCGTGGGGTCGAGCTCACGGACGTGTGGGGTCCAATCTACTACGCCAGATATGCGACGGAGAACGGCCCGTACGGAAGCGCTCTCTTGAAGGACGGCGGGGCCGGATGGGTCTGCCAGGAGTTTCCTTCGCTTGCGCCACAGCACGCGATCTGGGGCACGGCGAAGGACGACATCTACGTCGTCGGAGACGGCGGAGGCATCTACCACTTCGACGGGTCCAGTTGGGCACAGATGTCGACCCCAACGAGTGAGAGCCTGCTGGATGTCTGGGGGTTCGCGGGAGGTCCTGTCTTCGCCGTCGGGACGAATGGAACGATCCTCCGGATGGCAGGATCAACGTGGGTCCAGATGCCGTTCCCGGCCAATCCCGGGACCGCGGATAGCGTGCTTCCGACGCTTCGGGCAATCTGGGGCGCGAGCCCTGCGGACATCCTAGTGTGCGGGCAAGGCACAGTACAGAACCACGCCATGCTCCACTTCGACGGGACGCAGTGGCGTCAGTGTGACGACGATCCCACAGATGCGTACGGCCTGTGGGGGAGTGGAACGAACGATGTCTTCCTGGTGGGATTTGACGGCATCTTCCATTACGAGGGACCGTAGGCAGGAGAGGCTGGAGCCTCCGGTCGTCAGTTCGACTAGGACTCGGCCCGGGTCAACAGTCCACTAGGGCGGCTGGAAGCCGCGCAACGGGATGCAAGACGTGTTCGTTTGCCGTCTCGTGATGATCGCGGCTCAGAGCGGTGGTCGTGTCGGAAGGTTGGACAGCCCGAAGTGTGGATGCATTCCGGATGCCAACTCGCGGTCGTGGCGCTTCGAGAGCAAGGAATTGTCTGGCCGCACGCAATCGTGGCATGATGATGGCGAGGAGATAGAAGAGGAAGAGCATCCATGAGCAAAGGGTTGGCTGGCGTGCTGGCCATCAGTCTACTAGCTATCTCGATCGGCGTTGTCCTCGTCTTCGAGCATTCTCGCCCTAGAGACGCCAGTGCAGATGAATCGAGCGGATTGGGCCTGCAGCTGGGCATGGGGAGGGTTGCCGGCATCGTTGTAGATGCGGAGGACTTCCTTCCAGAGGGAGCAACGGCTCAGTCGTATGTAGGGGCTTCGATCGTCATCCGCAGAGCGATTGAAGCGGGAACCTACAGGGTAGGTGAAGAAGGACCTGAGCAAACGAGCTACGAGGCAGGCGACATCGTTGCTGAAGCTGAATCGGGAGAGGGTGGCTACTGGCAAGCGAACTTGGATCCGGGGAAGTATTTCGTTCGGGCCTTCTATGGGGAGTCTAGCTACTCTGAAGAGTCATTGATCGGTATCGAAGAGGGTGCTGTTGTGACTCTTCGACTGGAACTGCTACACGGAGTGTAAGGACAAGCTACCGAGTCGCTTGCGTGTGGCCAGTGAGGAGAGCTGTCCCCTCCAGAGGAGGCCGAAACATGGTCCCGATGTCGAGCACGAGATTACAGTTGCGGAATGGCGAGGTTCTTCTCAGGGACTCACGGGCCAATTTGCAGACTTCCTTCATCGTGCCAGTCGGGGGCAGACTGATTCTGACCAGCAAGCGACTCATCTTCCTCCCAGACAGATTCTCCATCCCCATACTGGCGCGGAGAGCTGAGAGCACAGTGATTGACCTTGCCTCCGTAACCGCTGTAGAAGCCGTGAAAGGGGACATGGCCAATCTGCTTGCCGGCAGTTTCAGACGTCGGTTGCACATCCAATGCAATGAGGCATCCTACCTGTTCCAGGTATGGAGCCTAGGTGAATGGATCAAGGATCTCAGAGAAGCAGTTGCATCTGCGACGTGAATCCACATAGGATCAACACGTATAGTCTACTAGCGGCCTTTGCGAAAGGCTGTTGCTGATCACCTTTGGAGGTGTCCGGTATGCGAAGGTCCAGGATGCCGGCTCGCTCAGTTCTATCGGTCGCATGGATTTGCGCGCTGCTGATGGTAGCGCTCCCCGCGCTGGATTCTCTGATCAGACCAGGAATCTCGGAGAGCGGCTGCTTGGGAGCGCTTGCCCAAGCTGATCCTTGCGCTGGATGCGAAACGGTCTTGGACGAAATCGAGCTATGGGAGAGCCGATTGGACAACCCGCCGTCTGATGCATCGGAAAGCGATCTAGCACGCGCTGGACAGGCACTCGCGGTTGCGAAGAACCTACTGAACCGATGTGTGAGCAATGGATGTTTGGAGGCACCTGCTGTCGCGCAGCCCGCACCTCCAGTTTCAACCGAAGATCCCGATCCGTGCCTTAGAGGCTATGAAGGATGTGCATGGCAGTGGGATGGCTGTGAAGAGTGTGTCAAACGATGCTATGAGAGGTATGTCGCATGCAGTCAGGCGTACGAGGGCTACGTCCTGCTACGTGCGAAATACGAGACATGCCTTGAATGTATAGCCCGTTGCGATGTGCATGAACGCCTTATCTTCAATGGCCTCACGGCTGATGAGTACGCAGAACAGTGCCGCGAGAGCTACGAGACCCGTAGATCAGCATGCGACGGTGATCGTGAGTGTCTTGAGAGATGCGAGCAAGATCATCAGGCTTGCATGAAGGTATATGCTGAATATGAAGACTTCAAGAAATCATGTGAGGAGGATTATCAATCCTTTTGTGAAGGGGATGCGGAAACACTGCGGCAAGAAGTCATAGAAGCCAACAACGCATACATACCTCTTTCCACTGATTCGATGGCGTGTACGGCAACAGATGAGACAGATCCAGTCGTCCCTGCTCCCGTAGACCTCAGGGTATATGTCCTGCAGAACGATGAACCTGATGACACCATACGAGTTGCAGAAAACAAGCAACTACGCCTAGTCATAGGAGCAGTCGTTTCCAAGACCAACCCAGAGACAGATCAGCAGGAGAGTTATCAAGGCGCCAAGGTTTCGTACCAAGTGCTCAACCCTGACGGCGTGGAGCCTTCCCGATACGCTGATTTCTGTCTGAACAGCATAGTCACTGCAACGGGCGCGGAGAAAGCAACGAATGAGAACGGCGTTGTGACATGGGGAATGAATGTCCTTCCTCTTCTCGATGAAGTCACTTCTAGGGACTGGGATCTTCAAGAGTTGGCTGCGAACATCCAGGTGGTCGTGACGGCAAAGGACGAACAGGGGCGACCGGTGGGGACAACGACAGCAACAATACACGTTATCGGAGGAAGACCCGAGCTAACCGTGACTACCGCTGATGGGGAAACCAGCGGTCCGCCAGGAACGAAGGTAATGGCCTCGGGCGGGGGGTTCAAACGCGGCGGGAGAATCGTCATTCGTTGGGGCGAAGACTTCGAGGTAGGTTCAGTCATAGCGGACAGCGCGGGGAGGGTAGCACTCCAGTTTCAGGTCCCGGCACATGTCGAGCCCGGCGAGTACATCATCTACGCGATCGGAGAGTCTGGAAGTGCTTCCGGGCAATTCCTTGTACCGGAGACACTGTTCCTGTCCTTTCCAGAAGCTACTCAGCCGGGAGTTCTGAGTTTCCGGAACGACTACGACCCTGAGATAGTCGTAAGACTGACCAACTGGGGCAGCGTTCTCTCAGAGGAGAAGGAGAAAGAGCTCTACGAGGAAACAAGCTCGTTGTGTGATGCGGGAATCATCCTGGACTTGGAACTCAGCATACGGGACAGCTCGGGAAACGAGTTCCAAGATGACTTGCGGTCGGTGAGAGTGTCGAGACGCCCGGAGTCGGACCTCTACTTCCATCACCCCAGCTTGTATAGAGAGCGCCCCTTGGAGATCGAGTGGAGGCTATCACAGCTCCTCGAACACATCCCGGAAGACTGGTGGAATTCGGGCCAGGGTACATATGTCGAGTTTCTGGCACTCAAGAGAGCCAACGTAAATGCGAATGCCCTATCCTCCGTAGTGGAGCCTTCTGCTCCTCTAAACAACCCGGTTACGGTGAAGATTGAGCTGAAGCGAGCGACAGTATTCTTTGAGACCGAGCCAATGCACACTTCTGAAGGATTCGCAGACTACTGCATCCCAGTGACCGTTGGGAGTAGCAATACCCTGGAGTACAAATTGGGGCAGGCAGTAACGATTGACGAACTCGTTGACATCGATACTCGGGAAAGCCTGACGCAGTTTTCTATCGCGGAGGGAAGGGATTTCGTCCTTATCTTCGTCCCGTGGCAAGTTAGTGTACCCATCCACGCCATAAATGCTCTCTTCAACTGGCAATGGGGCAAAGCCTTCTTTGTCAAGGCGTTCTGGGATTTCTCGCCCTGGGCGATTCAATTGATGACAGCCTCTGGTCTGCACGAAAAACTGTTCTACTCCACTTCTGCATGGAAATCCGCCGTGTCCGCCGCTAGTCTTGTAAGAGGCGAGGGCTATACATACGGTGAGCCTCTATGGCTAAACTACGAGACCGGTGATGTCGCCATCATTGACATGTATGGGATGATCTATCCTGTCTTGCCTCCCAGTAGCAACCCAATTGTTGTTCCCTATTTCTACGTCGTCTCTGCCGACAGTCCCTTTGTGTTTGGTGGAGGAACAGTGACTCCAACCCTCGAAGGCATCGCAGGAGACCGCCCCGAAGGGAGAGAGTGGGAGGGTCCACAAGCGGATTCTCACTGGCTCGTGAAGAGAGACGGCACGGGGAACCCTCATCTAAGGACAGGGGATGGTTGGGTTTGCATGGAGTCGCGGAGAGGGGGACAGCTCGTGCTCCAGCCGCATTCACTCATGGACTTGAGATTGATAAGAATCGGGGACCTCTTTGTTAAGTCCCCTGCAACAATCTTGGATGGGACTGTGACCGTTTGGAATGAACCCACGACAATCGGGGCTGTGACCGGTTGGGATGAAACCATGACAGCCGTATTTGGCGAGCGGCCGGAAGGCTTCGTCAGCACATTGCCAGAAGGCACGGTTGATGTGAGCCGGCCTCAAGTTGTCGCGACGTTAAGACCGAGCGGCACAAAATACACGGTCCGTGTGGAGGCGAATGAGAGATTCGAGGTGAGAGTAGAAGAAGGAAGTGTGGACGTCTTGGACAGGAGTGGCAGTCTGATTGAAACGATAGCTGTTGGAGAGAGCAAAGGATTCGATTTCCAACGGTTCGGTGAACAAGACGATGTCAACCAGTCCCCCACTGCTTCATTCGACGCAATGCCCCAACAACCTATAGCTGGTGACATAATTGTGATCGTTAGCACATCCTCAGATCCAGATGGCGATACGTTGTCAACTTCGTGGTATCTTGACGGAGAACATCTGCCGGAACTAGACAATCTATCCGATTGGGAATGGGAAGACACAGAAGCGGGAGAATATACCATTCTCCTACGTGTTGAGGATGAGAAGGGCGGAATCGATGAGCACTCCGGAATCGTAGAGGTCCGAGCTTCGGGGCAGGAATCCGCCAATCGCCCCCCGATCGCTTCATTCGCCCTGATGCCGGAGGATCCGGCAGTAGGGGATCCCATTGTCATCGTCAGCACATCCTCGGACCCGGATGGTGATTCCCTCATACAGACATGGTATATCGACGGGGAATACGAGGTCAGCGCAGGGGATCTCTCCGAATGGACATGGTCGAGCCCTGCCGAGGGGGAATACACGATCGGGTTGGTCGTCATGGACGGAGAGGGCGGCGTCGCTGAGTACTCACAGACAATCACCGTCGTCGCAGTGGAGGATGAAGAGGAGGAAGCAGGGACCAGCCGGGGCGGCATGAGCGGCCTGCTGTACCTCCTGTTGATCCCCGCGGCCGCGGCAGTCACCGTGCTCGTCGTTCGTAGACGAAGGAGACGGTAGCCGGTCAGGGTCCCGACCCATTCTCTCGTGACCCCGCGGAAGACAGCGGGGGGGGAGCCCGGGACCCAGTGCAAACACGCGCGCCGTGTCGTGATAATCGCTGTTCAGACACCATGCATGGGATGATCGCACTGTGGTGTGAGAGACTCCCATGTCAGCGTTCTTTTCGTATCATACGGAAGGGCGCGAAGGCTCGCGACGCGCGTGTTGCTGGCCTGGATGCGTGATCGCACGGTATGACCGGACCCACAGGAAGGAGCGATACGGCGTTGGAAGAGCGACAGATCCTCGAGGCTATCCGAAATCGACAGAGCGCTCGCTCGTTTTCGAGCGGTCGCGTGGCAGACGGCGCCGTTCGCCGGATTCTCGATGCGGCTCGGCATGCGCCCTCCGGCGCCAATCGCCAACCGTGGCACATGGTGGTCGTGAAGGATGCACGCGTGAAACGAGACATCCGAGAGCTCTGCGAGGAAGCGGAGCGCCACCACCACGAATGCGTTGCCGGCGACATCCGTGCGTGGTACGCGGCCCATGGGATTTCAGCTGAGAAGCCGTTTCTCGAGCAAGCGCCGGTGCTGATCGCGACGTTCGTCGATCCGCAAGCGCCCTACGCGATTCCGTCGATCTGGATCGCCATCACGCACATGCTCCTGCAAGCAGCGGAAGAAGGGCTGTACAGCCTACCGTACACTCCGTCGGGAGCGCGGCTCGCACCGCTTCTCGGTGTGCCGGCGCCGTACCGGATTACTGCGGTGCTACCGATCGGCGAGGCGGATGCGCCGGTTCGCCAGCCGCGCCGTCCCCTATCGGCAATTGCGTCGCTCAACCGGTTCGGAACACCGTTTCCCGAGGGCTGACGACTTCAACGAGGCCGCGTGATGGAGCGGCGAACAGCAGCAGTTTCTGGAGGCTCGGGACTGGATGCAACGCCTTCGTACGTAGCTTCTTGGGAATGGATGTCCGAATCCTCCCGGCGGGCACTGTACCTGTCTACCGAGGTAGCTGGCGGAGCGTGGGTTGCTCTAGAATGCCCAAGAAATGAATGTGACTACTCGTCCTGCGGCGATGGCAGATCTCGACTTCGCCCGAAGGGCACATCACACAGCCTACCGTGATATCGTCATACGGCAGTGGGGCCAATGGGACGAGGACTTCCAGGATCGCTGCTTCGACAAGGATTGGGGCGATGCTCGCTTCGATATCATCTTGGTAGACGGAGCCGCCTGCGGCTACACCCTGGTTGAGAACCGAGCCGATGCAATTCACGTTGTGGAGCTAGTCCTTTGCCCTGAGTATCAGAACAGAGGAATCGGATCGGAGCTTCTGCGGTCAACGGTCTTCCGTGCAGAGGAGGAGGGAAAACCAGTCAGGCTCCGTACATGCATCGAGAATCATCGCGCACAGGCGTTCTGCAAACGGCACGGGTTTCGTGAGATAGGTCGAGATGAAACGCACCTGCTCATGGAACACGCTGTGAGGAACGTTCCGGACGTTGCATGAGGGAACGACTGTGGCGTCGCCGACAGCTCGCTCCTGCAGTTCTGTCTTGATAGACGGCCACTACGACCGGATAGGATGTCGATGTGATGGCGGTTTGGAGCCTGCGGGACGGAATGGATGACGCGCCAGTTGGCCGCTTCATGGTGATCGGGGCCTACCGCCCCATGCG
>Ga0272444_10001127_pt1 | contig 26387 bp, 26 predicted proteins | sample SSMForm13_FD_201033 | JGI IMG/M metagenome (GOLD analysis project Ga0272444, IMG submission 201033) | Marine sediment archaeal communities from Little Sippewissett salt marsh, Falmouth, MA, United States - SSM-Form-13 | ecosystem: Environmental > Aquatic > Marine > Wetlands > Sediment ...
AGCATTGCGTTGGCGCAATGTTTGCTAGGGCCAAGATACCACCGTGAGCCCCAATGGAAAGCGATGGGACAAGAAATCCTGCTGAGCCAGCAAGGACAGCAAACTGCTCGTCGGCATGAGCTCCGATATAGGCGAGTTTGGAGACATTGCCTCCCGAGTCCTTGATCCCAATGATGTTAGCGTGACGCGAAAGCTCGATGATAATGTCATCCGCCAGATCGACCGACGCGCATCTGGGCATGTTATATAGGATGATGGGAATAGGTGATGAATCAGCAATAGTCTTGAAAAAGCGGATATAGCAGGTTCGCGTCATGGTGGCTCTGTAGTAGCCAGGTGGAAGGACAAGGGCGGCGTCTGCTCCCAGCTTTGCAGCCTCGCGGCACCAGTGAACTGTGTGTCGAGCAGAGGGCTTGCTGACGCCCGCAATCATGAGGCGATCGCTAGGGATGGCCTCTCGAGCCGCTTGAAGAATCCGAGTTCTCTCCTCGTCATCCAAGTGCACGGACTCACCATTTGAGCCAAGGACGACGTAGCCTGTCAGAGCGTACTGATTCCAGTGTGCAAGGTTCTCCTTCAATTCATCGACAATCATGTCGCCGCGCGAGTTGAACGGCGTTGGTATGGGCGACAAGATGCCTTTCAGACGTTCTGAGGTCAAACCACTATCCAATAGCATCCTCCTCCAAGTGTGCATTTGCCGCTAGAGGACTGCCTCTTGACTCCGATCGGCGGACAATCGGCCTTGAACCTGCCCTCTCATGCGTCATGCATGCCAGGGGAGCCCTTCGGTGCAACTGAGTGTGAGCCGGCTGAGCACACGGAACCCACAGTTACGCCTTGCCTGCAGAGCAGCCCCTGTGCAGATTTCATCACAACGAAGCGCTCGAGGTCTTCTTCGTCCCCAGAGTGCTTCGGCAATCTAAGTAGCATCCTGATGCTGCATGCGGATTTCATCTCCCTCCGTTCGTGTCGATTGCACGTTCTCTCTAACCCTCATCACCATGTCGATTTCCACAGCAACATCGCCTGGCAATGCTGCCACGCCCACTGCCGTCCTGGTATGACGGCCCCGTGAACCTAGCAATTCGATGAGCAACTCAGATGCCCCATTTACAACCTCTGCCTGCCTGGTGAAATGGGGAGACGAGTTCACAAACCCTCGGACACGCATAATTCTGACAATTCCCTCAAGAGACTTCGTGAAGAGCTTTGCCACAGCCAGGCAATTGAGAGCGCAATACCTGGCCGCTTCATATCCTTCGCTCACCTGTAAGTCTGAGCCCAGCTTGCCTCGATGTGTGATCTTCCCATCTGCATCCTTTGGAACCTGGCCGGAGATGAAGAGCAGATCTCCGTCTACGAGCCCGCGCTCGATCTTCCCCGTAGTTGAATCGTCGAATACTGGAAGAACATACCCCATGCGCTTGAGTTTATCCTCTAGCATATGCACCGATCCTCCTCTGTTATGTTATGCCGCTTGCCTACTGTGAATCGTATCCGTAGCAAGCCTTCCCAAGTGTCGCTCCGCTGCCACTGCCGATATTGGCAGTTCCGCTTTCGGGAGATCTTCTGCGATGCTCAGTACGAGGGGAAGCCAACCTTGATTGGCCAGAAGTCCCGCGGCTTGACATTCAAGCAGAGCATGGCTGCCGCGCCTTCTAGATGGCTCGTTAACTCGCGATTGCACTTCATGCGTGAAGAGCTTACTTCGTCGAAGGGGCAATGTATCGACCTCCCAGGCCACTTCTACTCCTGTTGCATGAGGGCTTCGAGTTTCCTCAGCTGCGACGTACGGCAAAGCCATTGTGGGAAAGCTCTGTGTAACAACACTAGCGGTCGAGGTAGCCCGAGATTGCGCTCCGCGTGCAAGTTTGGACGTGGCCGCCGATTCGCCACTCATCACACCCTCCCTACCATACTAGACATACTTTCAGGCATCCAAGTGATCTCCGAATCAATGAACTACTCACTCTCCCCGTATGTCAGAAGAACTCTTGCATGCATGAGCTCGCACTCAACGAGTCCCGGATGACCCTCGGCGCTTTCGATCACAAGGTATTCGTTTGGCAGACCTACGTTTCCACCCGATCCCACACCAACATCTCGAAAGGACGGGACGCCAAGCTCGTTGGCGAAAAGCGCCCATGGGCCGCCTCCTGCACTACATGGAGTTTCTATAAGCTTGAAGCCACTCTCATGGAACGATCGTCTAATGGCTTGAGCTAGGTGTGAGTCAGGGCGATTAATATATGAGTCATGCGCGCCCAGTACTTCAAGCTCCACCTCGTCAAACCCATGCCGGTCCAGATGCCGTTTCAAGGCGGCAACTGCCGGATCTGCCTTGGAGCCACGTGGAAGGCGGATGTCAAGTCGGCAAGTAGCCGTATTTGGGATCGTGTCTGCTCTGGTCCCTGGACCAAGGAAGCCCGATTTCAGCGAAGAAATATTGATGCTAGAACCATAATAATAGTTCGTGAATATTTCATCGTCTGTGTATCCAGGCATAGACACATCAGCAGCCATGCAACCGGGCAGTAATTCCTGCCAGGTCCTGTCTCCGAAAGGTCTTCCTCCTGCCTTCCGCCTGGTGTCGAGAATCTGCTCCCTCTCTACTTCATCCGCAGGACGACTCTGATCAAGGAATCCCTTCCCCCTCTCAAACTGACCGTACTCATCCGTCAGAGATGCCAATGCATGCACCAACCTCCACGCTGGGCTATCAATAACGGCTCTTGCCATTGCATGGGCGGGACCAGACTTCGGTCCGCGCCCCCAGTGCGAAGCACACACTCGCAGCCTTAACGAGATGAAGGTCTTGTAACCCATTGCGAGTGCGAATGCATCGCCCATCATGGGACAGATCCCAGGGCTCAAGTTCGCATCTACGGATATGAGACGCTCACGATACCTGTCGAACATGTCGCGATAGCTAGGGCTGCCGAGAAGCTCATCCCCCTCTGCGAGAAACAGAACATTAACAGGGAGTGTTCCTCTCACTGCAATGACAGCTTCCAGAGCATTCAGCCAAGCTGCGAATGGGCCCTTGTAAGCCCTGGCACCTCGGCCGATCATGACCTTACCGATCCGCGGCAGCTGAGCGATCGTGCCTCCATATGGATCCGAGAACCACTTCTCTGGCTGCACTATGGGTCTCGTGTCGAAATTCGAGTAGCTAGCTATCGTTTTCTTCGCGTTTGCATTGTAGTACGCCCATACTCCGGGGAGCCCGTTCCTATTCTCCAGTAGCTCAGCTTCTTGGCAGCCAAGCTGCCGGAAACTTTCGACAAGCAGCTTGGCGCAGTCATGGACCCCTTGCTTGCTCTCCGATATACTCGGTTGAGAAATCAAACATCGGATACGATCTATGTGCTTATCTTTGTTGGAAATTAAATACTGCTTTATATGTGCCAACACCGCATCCTGCGATGTCATAGAGTCTCGCTCCTTTGTCTCCATAACACTGCACTCCTTAAGCGAAGCGTCTTACACAAACGCCGAAGCAATGCGCATGTTTGCCCGCTGTCTTCCTTCAACTGACTACCTATCTCTCCTATGGGGTCGTCCCGTGCGATAGGCTTTGGGATCGAGCATGACTCTAATCCTCTCACCTACGGTGTTCAGAGCCAACACGGTCAGTGTAATTGCTACTCCCGGAACCGTAACGATGTGCGGCGCTATTTGCAGGAACCCTCTGCCATCGTTGATCATTGCTCCCCAAGAAGGTGCCGGGGGTTGGATACCTAACCCCAAGAAGCTCAGAGCAGCCTCCATCAGGAACGCAACTCCAATGTTCAACGTCGAATACACAATTATGTCTGTCAAGGCATTAGGAAGAATGTGACGTCGCAATATCCTGCAGTTTGTGCAACCCATAGCGCGAGCTGCCTCTACGTATGCTTCTTCTCGCAATGCAAGTGCCGTACCCCTTGCTATTCTAGCGTAATTGGGTGCAAACCACACGCCTATGGCTAGCATAGCATTGAGTAAATTACGGCCTAGAGCGACTATGACCACCATTGCAAGTATGAGGCTTGGAAAAGCGAGAAGTACATCCATGCATCTCATGATCACTTCGTCCGTTATGCCTCCGTAGTAGCCAGCTACTAACCCGATACTCGCCCCCAAACAGAGGCCGATAAGAACGCTCATTAGGCCAACCTGCAATGAGGTTCTCGCACCATAGATGAGCCTACTGAGTATGTCCCGCCCATAGTTATCTGTGCCGAGGAGATGCTGCAGTGTAGGAGGTTGCCTTCGAGATAGGAGATCTTGGGCTAGTGGATCGTATGGTGCAAGCAAGGAGGCGGCAACGGCCGACATCACAACGGCCAACAGGACCAGGGAAGCCGCTATCATGCTTGGCGATAGGAGCAGCCCACGGGCTTTCATACTCCAACCTCGCTATGCGCCAACGGAGATGAATGGGTCATTCTTAGGCGGGCATGGCCAATAGTGAAATGGCACTTACTTCCAATCTCCTTGGCAAGCAAGAAGCACACTGTGAAGTTGCTTCGAGTGCATGAGTGCGCCCGGCTTCTACAGGGGCGCAGTACCCTAGCGACAGATTCTGAACGCTCCCGAGATGTGGGCTTGCCTAGCCATCTCTCGACATCAGCTAGCTTCATTGCTCAGACTCCCAGAAATGTAGGTCGTGGACCAAGAAACCCTCCCACGATCGACTAATTGTATCGTACCTTAGGATTTAGCACGGCATAGAGCAAATCTACAATTAGATTAACTAACATAAAGCCGAGCCCAAAGACGAGTATTCCTCCTTGAATAACGGGGTAATCTCTGCTCAATACGGCGTTCACAATGAGCCGCCCCATTCCAGGCCAAGCGAAGACAACCTCGGTGACAACTGCTCCTCCCAGTTGGCGGCCGAATGCCAATCCAATGATTGTAACGATGGGGTATAGGGCGTTTCTAATAGCGTGTTTCACGAGGATAGCTTGCTCAGAGAGGCCCTTTGCTCGTGCAGTCCGAACAAAATCCTCTTCCATGACTTGTAAGACATTAGCTCTCACAACACCCATAAGGAAACCAATCTGCGCCAGAGAGAGTGTAATAGCTGGCAGAACAAGACTTACGAGGCCATCTCGCCCGCCAATGGGAAACAAGGGAATCGTATAGGCGAACGCGTAGATCAACAGAAGTCCGATCCAGAATGCTGGCATCGAGACACCTAGGGCTCCTACGCCCTGCAACAAGTGGTCGATTAGTCCATGAGGATGTAGCGCAGAGATTATCCCTAGCGGAAAGCCTATGAGGACTGTCAGAAGGAGAGAACTAGCAGCCAGCTGAAGTGTGGCCGGGAATGCCCTGGCAACGATGTCAACGACGGCCTTCCCACGAAGATATGACCGACCGAAGTCGCCAGCGGCCGCCTTCCAAACATATACGCCATAGCGCACAAGGAATGGCTTGTCAAGTCCTAGCTGCTCCCTAACGGCTTCTCTCATCTCCTTGGTAGCTGTCTCAGATAGCATCGATGTGACAGGATCCCCCGGGATAATCTCCAGCATTATCGATAAAATCAGCAGAATTCCTAATAGCGTAGGGATAATCAGCATAAACCGCCTAGCAAGATACGTGTACATGGACCCCCGCCCCATTAGGCCCAAATTCCTGAAGCGGGCAAAGAACAGTACTTGTGCTGGGGCCATCCCCTACGGGGTAGTACCCCCGGCACGCGTTCCAGTAGCTCTCTACTGCCCACCAGCTGGGTGAGCCTCCTGAATGAAGCTCCTTCTTTATGGCAGCGGCTCCCCTAGCACTCGCATCATGTTAGCACCGAGAATCCGGTTTTTGTCTTCGTCGGGGACGTCGAGCTCCTCTATCACCCTTAGCTCCTCTGCGAATCGATAGGCCTTCTCAGGGTTCGCATCCGTACCGAATATGACTTTCTTGCTCTCGCAGATCTTGAGAGCAGCCTTGCCGATCCCCGGCATGAAACTAGAGAAATGCTTCCACGACCACGAAGTTTCGAGATATACATTGGGATGCTTGAGAGCTAGCATCGGTCCTATATACACAATCTCTGCGTGGGCAAGGATGATTCGCAGCTCCGGGAAGGCAATCGCCAAATCGTCGAAATGGTGAAGCATGGCAAATTCCACACGGCTAGCTCTTCCAAACGATGGGCCTGTGTGGAAGAGAACAGGGATCCCGAGCTTGCATGCTGTGGCCATCAGAGGGCTCAGTTCGGGGCTGTTCGGATAGAAGGCTTGTATGCCCGGATGCAGCTTCAGACCGCGTAGTCCGAGCTCCTCAATCGCGTAGTTGAGGTTATCGATGGGATCGGAATACCGCACTTCCCCCCTGTTGACGGTTTCACCGTGCGGTCTCACAGAGGCAAAGCCCACCAATCTGTCAGGAAAGGACTTGACACATCGTGCGACAAACTCGTTGCCGGCAAGCCCCTCGATGGGAAGCACGACCGCCCTGTCAATTCCGCACTTGTCCATCTCGGCAATCATCCTTGGTATTCCAGCTTCTTGACCCTCCCAAATGTGTGTATGTGCGTCTATGCGCATTTGCCCCTCCCCCATTCCTGCCGACGTGTGATTAGTCTCCAATCGAGCGGTCCGCTCTCAGCTGGCAATATCCGCCACCGCCACCACCTTTGCCTCCTACGAGAAGGTGAATCTCCAGGCCTGTGCATCAGTCCGCCCATCCGACTACTTCCAGTATTGATCCTGTCATAGCTCTTGCTCGATCGGATGCTAGAAAGACAGCAACATCTGCTATGTCTTCAGGCTGCATCCAATCTTCCTTTTTCGCATCAGGGCGCGAGTAGTCAGTCAACGAGGTGTGCACAGCTCCAGGGCAGATGGCATTTACTGCTATCCCGCGCGGTCTAAGGTCAATCGCTAAGGCCTTTGTGAATCCATTTACCGCGTGTTTGGTGGCGCAATACACAGCCCGATTTTGCAAGCCGCGAAGCCCCGCAATCGACGAGATGTTTATGATGGACCCACTGCAGCGTTTTAGCATATGCGGAATCACTGCTTTACAGCATAGAAACACGCTCTGCGCGTTCACCTGCATCATCGTCTCATAGGCTTCAAAGGATGTGCTCAGCAGATCTCCCGGTAGAACAATGGTCCCGGCGTTGTTCACCAGTATGTCTACGTGTCCCAGTATGCTCACTGCTTGGTCGAAGACATGTAGAACATCAGCTTCTTGTGAGACGTCAGCACGAATCGCTGCCGTAGGAATCTGCCGAATCCCGCCTTCCTTCTCCAAGTACTTCAATTCGCTGGGAGTTCGCGACACTCCTGCCACGGCGATACTCTCTCGCAGGAATGCTTGCGCAATTGCCTTCCCAATGCCACGACCTGCTCCTGTGATGATCGCGGTCTTGATGTCTGAGGTCGCCATAAGTCTCTCCTTAGGAGTTCTGAATGTGTAGTAGCCTGGCAGCGGTCTCGCCCATGATCAGATGCTTGCGATGCTCGGAGAGGTTCAGATCTCTCAGCACGGCAAGATTTGGGCCGAACCTATTTGTCTTCGCCGGGTTAGCATCTGATCCGAAAAGCACTTTTCTGCTTCCATGTTCTCCTGTTACCATTCCCATATACTCCATCATGTCTTCGACGACACCTGGTATCAGTCTTGCGTACCGCGCAATAGTGTTTGCCGTATCCATATAGACATTAGGATGCTTGCCGGCAATCGCTGGAGCAACCCCAAATGGATTCCCGTGCGCCATTATGAACACGACATTCGGGTACATATGCGCAACGTCATCCATCACCATAGGATCATCATACTTCGACCGGGTGCGAGGTATCGGTACAGCCGTAGTGTGAATGAGGATCGGGATATCTAATTCTGCTGCAGTCTCAATAACGGGGCGGATTCGGGGATCAGATGGATAGAACCCTTGGACAGATGGATGCAGCTTGAGCCCTCTGAAGCCATGCCCCTCAACGAATTCACGTAAGAGTCCCGGCGCGTCAGCGTGATAGGGTATAAGCCCCACAAACCCTATCAAGCGTTCCGGGCAGAGCGCAATCGCCTCCCGAAGAGCTGCGTTCTCTGCTCCAGCATTGTCGACACCGGGACGGACGACAGGCGAAACAACAGCGATGTCAATGCCTGCCTGATCCATCCCCTGCAGCAGAGGCTCGAGCGATCCATCGGCATGATGGAAGTGTGTATGGATGTCTATTATCATATTGACCCACCCCTCCTAACACGACACGGCCAACGTGCGATCTGACCGCTCGCAGCCCGGCCTACAAAAAACCTGGATTAGCATATTCAAGCCATGCCCAGGGAGGCAACAGTCTCTATGAAGTGGGGACGTCAGATCGATCCTTCCCCCCTAGCGAAGACCTTCCGTACTTCTCTCTTTGCGCGGCTGCGGGAGTCCCTTGCTGGGCAAACCGATAGGGCACACTGCCAAATGCCATCAGCCGAGCATGCACCACCGGAGTCCGATCCGTGGTGCTCATGGCTAGCGTGAAGTCCCATCTGCGCTTGCAGCTCAAACCCACAGCCGCGCAACGGCTCGCAGACTTCCTATCCTATTCCATCGTTATCCCATGGAGATCGCCTTTGTAGAAGTCAAGTGGATGAAGACTATAGCCCTTCACATTCGCAGCCAGTACTACGAAGTCACGGAGTACGGCGTATGGATAGCTTGGAAGTTCTTCCGCCAACACGCCTAGCACTTCCGCATAGAGACTCAGACGATCATCTGGATCAAGATTGGAGCTAGCCTGAGCCAGCAAATCACTTACGTGAGCGTTCACATACGCTCCGAAATTGCAGCAGATATCCGGGGGGATGTTGCTCATTGCGAATAGCTGCTCAAGGAACTGAGAGGCATCTGGGAGCGTAGCGTAGCCGATGATGGCAACATCAAACGTCTCGCGCTCGCCCTTGAAGAGCGAAGCGATATACGTAGACCATGGTTCGATGAGTAAGCTCGTGGCAAATCCTGCTTGTCGTAGCATATAGTCCACTGTAATCATCGTTGCCCTATCCATCGGATACCGCCCATCAGTTCCGTAGAGCGCCAGCTGGAGCTCCTCACCTGATTCGTTCTCAAGGTACTTGTCCGAATCCCGGTTCTCCCAGCCGGCTTCACGTAGCAGCTCTCTTGACATCTCCAGATCGTATGCATAGGTCTTGTCTACACCAGTGTCTGAGTAGCCGAAGTAGCCTTCGGGGATATGACTCTTCGCTGGCACCCCAGTTCCTTCAAGGGTCGCTGCTGCCAGCAGCTCTGCATCGATCGCATATGCGATAGCCCTACGGACGAGTTGGTCGCTGGTCACACCAGCGCCGCAGTCGAAGACCAAGAACATTGTTCGCAAGCCCAAGCCCCCAACAACGCTGAAATCGTCGGAAGCCTCGTAGACAATGAGGTCAGCTGGCTCTGGGTCAAGCAGCATGTCTACATCGCCCTTTTGCATTGCTAGCTTCCTTGCCTGTGAATCGGGGATGATGTTGTAGATCACTGTCTCGACGCCAGCTGGTTCCCCCCAGTACTCATCGAACCTCTTAAGCACAATTCTCTCATTAATGTCCCATTGAACAAAGCTAAAGGGGCCCGTACCCACTGGGTGATAGCCGAAATCATCCCCATATGTCTCTACTGCTGATGGGCTTACAATCCCGATCGAGATTAGATGCGCCGCCATCAGAGGAACAAGTGGAGTTGGCTCTGAAGTCGTGATCTCTACAGTGTAGTTGTCGATTACTCGAACGTCCTCAATCGCTGAGACTGCGCCAGCAATGCGTGCAGGATCTTCGGGATCAAGAGCGCGATCGATAGTGAACTTCACGGCAGAAGCCGTGAACGGTGTTCCATCATGGAATGTAACTCCCTCTCTCAAGTAGAAGCGAGTGACAGTATCACTTACCTGCTCCCATGACGTGGCAAGGCAGGGTTCGATTGTCCCGTCAGGGGCGATATAGGTTAGCGTTTCATAGATGTTGACGTAGACGTTTTGAGAAGGTCCTGCAGCTGCATCGTGCGGATCCAGGCTAACCGCGTCCGTACCTGTTGCAACCCTGAGTACCTGACCTGTCGTCAAGAGCGAAATGAATAGAGCGACTAACGTAATAACGATGCACGTGGCGCACCTTTTCATAGCGTGTTACCTCCACACACCCCAGCTTGGCATTCCTGGGGATTGGCACAAGGACTCGGCAGATAATTCGCCTCCGCCGCCAAGGACGCATGAATATGCACTTGTGTAGCCCCCGGAGACACCTCCTTTCTCTTTGAGATCGAGGTCGATAGGAGCATCTCTGCGATCTTGAGGTCGCGTTTCCTTCATGCGGTGGTCGAATCGGAAGCCAATAGGCTTTCGAGCTGGGCTCCCCCGACATATGCAGCGATCCGTGCAGCCGACGACCAACGCCTCTGCTGTCATAGTTGATTCACTGAGTCAACGGAGACTGTGGACTCCGACCTTGCCGCTTCTTCATTGCTCTCTGCGGAACAGGCGAGCCCGCCGATACCCGGCTCCCAGGGGAGTTGACGCACAAACAATTCTCGGCTAAGTAAGGTGCCGGAATCTACAGTTAGAGAACTGGACAAAAGCCTATTTAGTGCTGAAAGAGCATGATCTCGTAATTGTCTCGCAAGTACCTCTTGGGAATTGGTCTCTACTGAAGCTACTATTTCAGCATGCTCCTTTGGCTCTGGGATTACCTTGTTGCCAGAAGAAAGTATGCTGTGCATCATTGCAAGACGCGTGCGTGAAAGAAGCGAACGGTACACTGTAAGCAGAAGGTCGTGTCGACCAGCTTGCACGATCTTCAAGTGGAAGTCCACATCGTGCCGAGTCATTGCCTCTAGGTTTGCCTCGCGCTCAGCCGAGCGCATCTCTGCCAGTGAAACGTGTAGCGATTCTACCAGCGCTCTTCTATCGCATTCCGTTGCCTGTTCATCCATCGCGAGGCGCGCAGCATAGGGCTCGATAAGTGCTCTAAAAGTGTATATTTGCGTGAGATCAGTGGCGTTCATTTGAGCTACTGACGCTCCCCGATGCGGAACGACTCTAACTAGCCCTTGCTCTTGGAGACTGCGGATAGCAGCGCGCACCGTCCCTCGAGATACACCCAAGTCTCGTGCGAGGTCCATTTCGCGAAGTGCATGACCGGCGGGCCATTCGCCAGCATATATGGCCTTCTCAATTACGTCTCTTGCGACATCCACGAGCGATGCCGGTCGCTTGGCTTCCTGAACCATCAGGCACCACCCTCCGCTCTTAGCAGGACGCCTACTGTGGAGCGATTGTGTTAATCGTACAACAGCTAGCGTATGATTGTAGGACAATACTATACGAGCGGTGCTTGATCTGCAACCCGACACTACTCTAATCCTTCGGTGCAGCTCTGACCTTCGCCCCTGGATTCGGCCAAAAGACATCGTCGAAACGGACATGGGCTGGTGTCTAGGAACGGAAGCGGGGACGAGCACGTCGAGGTCCTATGGGACAACGGAGATAGTAACTTCGTTATGGACCTGTGCAGAACAGAAAACCCGACTCCTCCCTACGCTACAACCAAGTCAGCCAGGATCATCAGTCCATGAGGGGCTTGGAAGCAGTCCACAAAGGGGACTTGTGGAGGACGCACCGTTGCGGCGCGCACGCGACCCGTCAAGTGCTAGATCTCATCGCCCCCCCACGCACTGCCCACCAGAGCAACCTCCTCAAGACCTTGAAATCGACCGACAGAAGTTCGAAACTCGTCCAACAAGGCCCATACGAGACTGAACTCCAGTTCCCCCGGCTGTTTCCGGGGTTGGTCTTCTTTAGCTTGGGGCTCCTACACCGCCGCTGATCCGAGAGCGCGAGGCAGGTTCATATCCGAGGGCAGTGACATCTCGCTCATGCCGATTCAACGGGTGAAGGTCACACCAGAAGAGAAGCAAGGTGAATCGGGTGAACGATTGACGTCAGATCCGTGGCGCGGCCGAGAGGCTGTGTCTCCGCAGCTGCCTTGCCGGAGAACCGGAAGAATTCAGAAAGAGAGACACATGTCCCTCTCTCTCGGTGTCGCGAAGGGCGCCTATAGGGGAGTGCGCCCTTTCAGAACGACGATTGCCTTTGCCACTCAGGATGACTACCACCCCGTGAAGTCCTGAATAGCGGAGTCAGGGATCCTTCCTGCGCTGACATCCTCAATAGCAGCCTCCACAACGTCAAGAGCAAGATCAAGATCGTCTTCTTCAATGACCAGCGGAGGCTGAAACCTCAGCACCGACTGATTGAGGGTAGTAAGGAGTACACCGTGGGTATAGCAGAACCAACAGACTTTCAGTGCCTCTTTGGCAGCGGGCTGTCTTGTGTATTGGTCCTGAACCAGATCAACGCCTATGCATAGCCCCTTGCCCCGTACGTCGCCGATCAACTCGTGCTTCTTCTTCATGTCGCCGAAGCGATCCTTGGCGTGTTGCCCGAGACGTTCGGATCGGGCCACGAGTTTTTCGTTTGTCAGTACGGCAATTGTCGCCAGAGCGGCCTGGCAGGCGATGGGGTTTGCCGCAAATGTCTGAAGATCGGCACCCGATGCGGACAATGCCTCAAGAATCTCACGACGCGCGACGAGTGCTGAGAGCGGCACACCGGATGCAATGGCTTTCCCTACTACCATGACGTCCGGAGCGATGTCCCAATGCTCAACACCGAACCAACGCCCGGTCCTGCCAAATCCCGTTTGAACCTCGTCGGCAACAAGCAGAATGCCGTGTTGATTACAGAATTCCCTGAGCGCGGGCAGGAAGAACGGAGGCGGTACGACAATTCCTGCATCTCCTTGAATCGGCTCGACGAACAGAGCGGCAACCTCTTCGGGGGGGATGATGCTATCGAAGTAGAGCTGCTGGGTGAGCTCCCAACATGCCCCCCCACACTCGGGATAGTCCAGTCGCAGAGGACAGCGGAAGCAGTTCGGATATGGAATGTGGTACACCTCAGGAAGAGTGGGACCCAGGCGTCTGCGCATGCTGAGCGTCAGTGCGGAGAGCGAGAGCGCTCCATAAGTAGTGCCGTAGTATGAGCCGAGGAAGGAGACGAGCTTGGGGCGCTTCGTGTGAGCGTGACTGTACTTGATCGCGCGGTCGTTGGCATCTGCGCCGGAGACCCCAAAGGCGACTTTCTTTTCGAACTTCCCCGGGGCAAGCTCGATGAGCTGCTCCGCCAGCGCGACCAGAGGTTCGTGGTGCATGTAGACCGGGGTGTAGTGAATCAGATCGACAGCTTGAGCAAGGATTGCTGACACCACGGTAGGGTGGCAGTGACCAGTGTTGGCTGTCGATGCGCTTGACAGTAGGTCAATGTAGACTTGCCCCTTGATGTCGACGACTCTCGCGCCCTCCGCCCGCGCGATCACGATGGGGGCATATCGGACCCCTGTGGCTGCTGCCACTGCTCTCTCACGCCTTGCGATAATCTCGATACCGTCTGGTGCAGCCATAGCTCTCCCTCCACGTTCGACACTCCGTCATGACTTGCCCGTTTGAACCGAGAAGTAGCCTCTGACGGCGGAAGTGGCTTCCACATCAGTGCCGTGCTCGTTCTGAGTGATGATGCTTAGCATTGGCGTTTCCCTTTTGTCGCAACAGACGGAGTGCCCCTACAGTCTCTTGAGACCGAGTTCCTCAAGCTTGCGGTTCGTCGGCCTGCCATCGGTATCCCAGCCCCTTGCTCGGTAGTACTGTTGGACAAGGGTGTCGAACAGCTCTCGGGTGAGGAGTTGCCCCTCAAGTAGACCGGCCGTCATAGGCTCTTCGAAGAACCTATCAGGCAGCGTGTCGTCTTGTGCCGATCTACCATTCGCGCAGTTGAACATACGCGCAAGATTGGCAATTCGCTCTCCGACCTGAAGGGCATCACTCTCCGTCTTCTCCATTCCGGTCGCGGCGCGGAGCAAGGGGAGAAGACGGCCCAAACCGAACATGAGGAAGTCGCACACGATAAGTGAATTCCGCAAATTCACCTTGTCTTGACCGCTGCGGACATACAGCGGCAGTGTATCGTCGAGCGCGAGTCTCCCCTGCATCTCGTCGGTTGCCGTCCAGAGCCTTGTGTGGGAGGCGAAGTCGGACGTGGCCAATGCAAGGCCCGCCGAGAGGCATCCCTTTGGATTGACGCCGGAGAGTTCGAGTCCCGCAGTGTTCATCGCGAAACGTGCACTGCCCTTCCCGATGTTCTCTGCCGCGCGACGCGTGCCCTCCGCCAAGATGTCGCCAAGACCGTTCCTGTGGGCAATCACCGGGATAAGCTTCAGCAAAGACTTGCCGTTGCCGAAGCGGAGGTTCAGTCCCGCTGCATCACCGAGGAGTCCCTTCTCGAAACACTCCATCGCGAACGACGCCGTGACGCCGCACGATATTGTGTCTAGCCCCAGATCGTCACAGAGCCAATTGGCCTCGGCAACGGTCTTGACGTCTCCCACTCCGCAGTTCGGTCCGAGGAAGGCAGCTGACTCATACTCAGGTCCTTCGAGTTCCTTTCCGTCCCAGGCGGCGTGCTTGGCACACCGCAAGATGCATCCCTCGCATCCCGTGTGTTGCCAATCGAGTTCACGGGCGACGTTCTCAGATGTAAGGTTTTCATACTCGTCGAATTGGCAGTCCTGGAAATTCCGGGTCGGAAGGAATCTGCCGACTTCTTGACCCAGGCGGATCCACATGAGCGTTCCCTGTTCATATCGTTTCTGTCGTGCGGGGTGCGCTATCACGTCACGCACAAGCTCCACATTAAGAACTTCAAACAGCTTCGGATCGAAGTACTCGATCTTGTTACCCCCATCAATGACGATTGCCTTCAGCTGTTTTGACCCCATGACTGCGCCTGCACCGCCCCGTCCGCACTTGCGGTATAGATCGTTACCGATGTTCGCGTATCGAACGAGGTTCTCTCCTGCAGGCCCGATGGAGAGGACGCTGCTACCGGGAAACGCGTTGCGCAATTGGCCTTCGACTTCGAAGACGCCTTTTCCCCAGAGCACATCTCCGGGGATGAACTCGACGTTGTCTGATGTAATTCGCAGCACGAGCGGCTTTGAAGCTCTGCCTGCGATGACAATGTAGTCGTAGCCCGCCGACTTGATCTTCGGTCCTAGCGACCCTCCTACGTGAGAATCCAACGCCCCCCCAAACAACGGAGACTTCGTGATCAAAGCAGAGCGAACACTCGTTGGGGCCTTGGTCCCCGTTAGGGGACCCGCCGCCAGGATTAACGGCGTCTCCGAAGCGTAGGGGTCGGAGTAGAGGGCGCGTTCGGCGAGGACTGCGAAGCCCAGACCTTTCCCGCCGAGGAAGAGCTCGAGTTTGTCCGCGTCCGTTTCGCAGATGTACGAGTGTCGGGACGTCAGATCGACCTCGAGGTACTGCCCCATGTAACTGCTGCCCATGCCTATCCTCGTGACTGCATCGATCCTGCTTCGATGCGACACACTTCCAACAGGTCCGTGAGCAGGGCGAAGCCAGTCTCCGTCTTGCCTGCACCAGGGCCGATGATTGTTACGTCTTCCAGGAGATCTGTGGAGAACGTGATCGCATTCGTGGCACCAGCGATGGAATACAGAGGGTCCGCCGACGGAGTCTTCTCCGGTCCGACTCGTGCGGTTAGTCCTTCGCTATTGCGAGTGATCTCACCAATGAGCTTCCAGCGTGCGCTCTCTCTCGACGCCTCTTGGACGGCCTGCACCTTGAATTCGGAGATGCCGCTACGGTCTACATCAGCAACCTGGAGGCTCGCTCCCATGAGAGCGTTGGCGAGGATGATGACCTTCGCCAGCGTGTCGAAGCCCTCGACATCATTAGTCGGGTTGGACTCCGCGTATCCGAGCTTCTGCGCCTCTTGCAATGCCTCGTCATACGAAAACCCCTTCTCCATTCTGGAAAGGAGATAGTTCGTAGTGCCGTTGAGGATCCCGCGGATTCGCGTAAATGAGCACCCTGTCAGGAACCGCTGAGCAAGGTTCAGAACAGGGGTGCCAGCCATGACCGTTCCCTCGTAGAGAAACTCTACGCCATTCTCGTGAGCCAGTTGGGACAGCTCGTGAAGGGCAAGGGCCGTCGGCCCCTTATTTGTCGTCACCAAGTGCTTTCCTGTCTGCAATGCTGCCTTGAAGTGCGACATAGCAGGTTCGGCCGTTATGATGTCTGTTGGAGTCACCTCTACAGCGACTCTGGCATCCGATTGCTGGATCATCTCGACAGCGTTCAGACCCTTGATAGCAGCGGTACAATGGTCGATCCTGCCGGTGGATTCGACAGAGTCAAGGACCTGGCTCAGTGAGAGGCCCTCTGAGTCATAGAGAGAACCTCTCATGAGGTCACAGATACCGACGATCAAGAACGACACGTCGAGCATCTTCTTGAGTTGCCCTCTCTTGCGGATGAGTATCTCAGCTAGTCCCTGCCCCACCACGCCGAATCCGATCAATACGACTTTCAACTCCATAGTCCACCTCTGGCAACGGTGTTTGACGTCATCAGGACAGCACCCGTCGAAGTGGGATCCCCGGACGAGCTCCGGTATGCACTCCGTCTCGTATTACAAACTGACCGTTCACCAGCACGTGGATGATTCCGTCGGGGTACTGGTGAGGTGACTCGTAGGTTGCACGGTCAGCAATCTTCAAAGGATCGAATACAACGATGTCCGCGGCATTGCCCTGTTTGATCAGCCCGCGAGTTGCAAGGCGCAGTTTCTCGGCAGGCATGCCAGTCATTTTCCGAACCGCTGTCTCCAAGGAGAGCAGACCTTGGTCACGCACGAACCGACCCAGAACTCGCGGGCATGTCCCGTAGCTCCGCGGATGCGGCAGGCCGTTCGAAAGCGGTCCTTCGACGCTGAGACCGCTTCCGTCTGTGCCTACCATTGTCAAGGGATGCTTCAAAGCCTGTCTGAGATTGTCTTCTGAAATGCAGAAATCGATCATTCCGATATCCAGTTCGGTTTGGCGAAGAGCGTCGAACACCCATTCGATCGGGGGGCGGCGGCTGCGCTCAGCGAGTTCGGATACGAAGTGCCCCTCATAATCGCTTCTCTTTGGTGACCGGGAGATAAGCACCTTGCTCCAATCGGCATGCCTAGCCAGTCCTGTATTTCGCATATCTGCCGCCATTTGCCTGCGGCTTGTAGGGTCTACGAGTCTATCCAGTGCCTTGCTTCTGCCGCCTTCCTGAGCCCACCTGGGAAGCATCGCGGAGAGAGTTGTGCTCGTGGCGATGTAGGGATAGACATCTGCATGAACGTCAATCCCACCTAGACCTGCGCCTTCGACTTCCTGTAGCACCGCAGGGAAGCTGGCCCAGTTCTCTCTACCCATTGCCTTAAGATGGCTGATCTCGACTGACGCTCCCGTCTCTCTTCCGACACGAGTTGCTTCTAGCACGGCATCCATCAATCCTGCGCCCTCGTCCCGAATGTGGCTCGAGTAAATGCCGCGTGCTTGCCCAACTGCCCTTACCAAGGACGCCAGTTCCCTTGTCGAGGAGTACATGCCTGGCGGGTAGATCAGACCTGAGCTGACGCCATGTGCACCGCTTTCCAGCGCTTTGCTCACTTCAACCTGCATGGATTGTAATTCTGCAGCCGACGGTTCCCGGTTCGCATACCCCATCACTCCGGCTCGAATGGTTCCAAGGCCGACAAGCGGGGCAACATTCAGCGAGATACCAGTATCTTCTAGATACTTAATGTAACTGTCAAAGGAACTCCATCTCTCCCAAGGCATGGGGCGATCTTCGCTCTGCATAGCTCTGATGACGGACTTGCGCGTTTCGTCCAACAAGGGACTTGGAGAAGTACCACAGTTGCCAACTACCGCCGTAGTGATCCCCTGATGCAGCAGGCTGTCTGCCGTCGGTTGAAGTGGCAGCGTGAAATCGGCATGCGAGTGCACATCGATGAATCCAGGGGCCACGACCAGACCGGAAGCATCCAGGATTTCTGTCACGTGCTCCTTTCTCATGTTTCCAATGCCCGCGATGTGTCCATCGCGGATGTAGATATCAGCAGCAAACCGAGAGTGTCCGGATCCATCGGCGACTTCGCCGTTCCGTATCAGTAGGGGCACAGAATCACCTCCAAGAAGCGATTGCAGGTTGCACTCCGGTGGCCCTTCCCGTGGAGCTGGCCTGATGAGAAGAGGCTGCCGAGTGCCACGATATCTTCTGTCGGATGATGAGTGTCATTGTTGCCTGGGATCCAAAGCATCTCGGACGCCGTCGCCGAGAAAGTTGAAGGCTAGTACCGTAAACATGATGGCCAGGCCAGGGATCGTGGCGAGCCATGGCGCTCTGCGAAGATAGGGCCGTCCGGTTGCGAGCATTAGTCCCCAATCAGGGCTTGGAGGTTGAGATCCAATGCCAAGGAAAGCCAATCCTGCTGCGGCTAGAAGAGCAGTCCCCATTCCCATCGTAGCGGTTACCAGGATAGGGCCGACGGCATTTGGGAGAATGTGCCGAAGCATGATCCTGGTATTGGACGCTCCGATTGCTCTCGCGGCTTCCACGTAGCATTCCTCCCGAAGGGTTAACACCTCGCTTCTCATCAGACGAGCGTAAGTAGTCCATCCGACGAGCCCCAATGCGACAAGGCCCGTAAGGAGGCCGGGCCGAAACGCTGCCGCAATCCCCAGGGCCAGCACGATAGGAGGAAATGACAGGACAATATCTACCAGTCTCATGATGATGGTGTCTATAGCCTTACCATAGAACGCGGCGACAAGGCCGACTATTCCTCCAAGGCAAACCTGAATGGATACGATGACAACACCGGCCAGGAGGGCAATCCTCGTACCATAGATCACTCTACTGAGCAGACACCTTCCGAGCAGATCGGTGCCGAACGGGTACTCCAAGCTTGGAGGACGAAGACGTTCAGAGAGGTTCTGCTCCTGGAAGTCGTGTGGCGCGAGGATGGGGGCCAAGATGGCTACGAGCACCAATAGGAGGACGCTGGCCAAACCGGCGAGCGCCATCCTGTTCTTCCGGAGCTTCCGCAGCACTATGCTTGTCGCCCCTGACGATCTGGGAGTGTGAGCGGCCGACATGCGTCGTCTAGTCATATTGTATCCTCGGATCTAAGAAAGCATAAGTTATATCAACAAACAAATTACTGATAATGACGAGAAGCGCTAGCAACAGCACACATCCTTGCAAGACTGGGAAATCTCGATTGAAAATCGCCTGTACAATCGTGCGACCCATCCCAACTCGCCCGAAAACCGTCTCGGTGATCACCGCGCCGCCGAATATATTGGGAATACGTAATCCGATGATAGTGACAAGTGGTAGGAGCGCATTTCGCAGCACGTGCCGAGTGACGATGCGTCTCTCGCGAAGGCCTTTCGAACGTGCGGTCCGCACATAGTCCAATCGCTGACATTCCAGCATACTGCTTCGAGTCAGCCTGGCAATCACCGCGGCATGGATCGTGCCGAGTGCGATGGTAGGAAGGATCAGGTGCGCGAAGCTGCCGTATCCAGAGATCGGCGCGACTCCGAAGTAGAAGCCGAAAACTAGTATCAACATCATCCCTTGCCAGAAGACCGGCATTGAGACGCCGAACAAGGCGATGAACATCAGACAAGAATCTAGAAGCGAGTACTGCTTGACGGCGGACACTACGCCGGCCGGTACCCCTATGAGAACAGCCAGGGCTATCGCGGAGAACGTTAGCTCGAGAGTAACAGGAACACGCTGTCTAAGAATCGTGGAGACCGGCTGATGCGTTCTGATTGAGCGGCCCAAGTTGCCGCGGAACAGCCTACCCAGCCATGTGAAGTACTGAACGAGTAGTGGTTTGTCAAGTCCAAGTTCCTGTCGCATCTCGTCTACTGCGTCCTGTGATGCCATCTCCCCCAGCATCAGATCCACAGGGTCCCCGGGAGCAATGTGGATGAGCGCGAACACAACGAAGGTCGCACCGAGTGCCACGGGAATGAGCATCAAGATGCGCTTCCATATGTACTCCCACATATTCTATCCCCCGCCGGTACAGCGTATCGGCGCACGCCCAAGCCTAAGCCTCGCTCCACAGGCAGTTATTGCCGCGAGCCATGCCCCACTTCCGATAGGAAGCAGTAGGGGGCTCTCCGATTGGGATGAGCCCCCTATTTGTGTGTAGGACTCCCTACCCTTGCGGGGGCGTGCTGCTATCTTGCGTACAGCTCAAGAACCTCCACGAAGTATGGGTGCCATGGATGAGCGGCAAGTGCTTCAACCCCACCAACATCGGGCGTAGCGGCCCACTGGGTAACACTACTCCACAGAGGGATGGTCACAGCCTCATCGAGCACCAACTTCACGGCGTTGGCAACAGCAGCATAACGCTCCTCTGCATCCAAGCTAGTGCGTGCCGTTTCAAGGAACGCATCCATCTCAGGGCTATTCCAGTGATTGGAGTTGGACCGACCGATGTTGGCGGAGCTGTAGAGAAAGGCAAGCCCGCCAGGCGCATCAGTCCACTTGTATCCCCATTGGAAGAGTTCGTGACGCCCTTCGCCACGGGCTTGCGAAAGTGTTCCTGGCTCCATCATCAGGATCTGTACGTCAACACCAATCTGACGCAATTGCTCCTTGATGATCTCGCTTGTGGGGACATCATTGGCCGGGCTCGATGGACGCCACAATTCGAAAGAGGCACGTTTGCCAGTTGCCGTCTCTACGAAGATGCCATCTGCCCCTTTCTCCCAGCCGGCTTGAATGAACAGGTTCTCGGCCTCGACGGGATCGTACTTAGGACCCCCTTCGTAGGTTTCCACGCCAGGCCAGTAGTAAAGCTGAGTGGACGAAATGGGACCATACGCGAGAACAGCACCTCCTTCCCAATAGCTAAGCAGCTCCTCGCGATTGATGCCTAGAGTGATGGCTCTTCGAATGAGCTCATCGGTGAATGGCCACTTGCTAACGTTGAAGTTCAGGTACTTGATCCCGGGTTCGATCGCGTCTACAACCTGTACGCCTTCCATGGAAAGCACGCTATCGCGCTCTGAGACCGGCACATAGCGCAGTACGCAGTGATCACCGCGTTGGAATTCGAGTACCGAAGCCAGCACCTCAGGGATGTACTGAATCACGATACGGTCGAAGTACCCGGGTCCTTCATTCTCAAGGAATTCAGGGCCCCATGTGAACTCGTCAAATCGCACGAGTTCGACCCGATCCCCAGGGATGAACTTGTCGAATCTGTACGGTCCACAGCTAACCATGTCGAGGATACCATGGTCGTCTCCGTACTCCTCAACCGCTGCTGGCGAGAGGATGGACAGCGCCTCGTGACTTAGCGCCAGGAGCAGCTCAGGTTGCGGCGCGTCGAACAGGAGCTCAAAGGTCAGATCATCAACAACAACGATCTCCTTGATGGCCGGCCAAGCTGACGTGAGGTATGCGGAGTCCATGCCGCGTTCGAAAGTGAATTTGACTGCCTCGGCGTCTACCGAGGTTCCGTCATGGAACAGGAGTCCTGGCTTGAGCGTGAAACGCCATGTCTTCCCATCAGCCGAAGACTCCCAAGACTCCGCCAGATACGGAACAGGTCTGAGGGACCGATCGTATTGCACAAGGGTGGCCGACATCATTTCTGTGATCTCCAGCGCTGGGACAAGGGTTGTCCTTTGCGGGTCCAGATTGTCGGGGGGATCGTTTCTGTAGTAGGTTAGCGTACCGCCGCGTTGCTGCGCGAAGACGCATAGCCCAAACCCCGCTATCATGAGAGCACTAACCAACAAACAGCATACTATAGATCTGAATCTGGTTTCCATTTGCTGCCTCCTCCGTTGCCGGTGGCAACCGCACGGTGCTCCGCACTACCTCACGCGCCATTCAGGTCTCTGGATAGATGCATCACCTCCCTCTAGACTTGTTAGTGGAGGGCGGACCTAGATCACCAGACAGCTGCGGCGAACGCCACCCATTGCGTTCTAGCTGCCGCAGCACCTCAGCACCCATCACCACACTCCTAGGCATCTGCGTCTGATCTCATACACTACGTTGTTTCATTCTCTTGCACCAGCGGAGATTTCGCAGCTTCGGTAACCCACTCGGCCGGGTCCTGTGGGATGGGGAGAGACGCCGCCTTGGAGTTCTCGAGATGTTGAACAAGAAGCCGTCTTGCTCTTGCGAGATCCTTATCCAAGAAGGCCTTCATGATCTCCTTGTGCTCATGCACTGTCTCATCCGGGTGGCATTGGAGGTGACGGACGATCGCCACGAAGTCGTTCATCTTCTTGTAGAGATCTCTCAGGAAATCGTTACCGGAGTGGCCCATGATGCACTCACCGTGCAGAAGCTCCTCTGACTCATCAACTGCACAGAGGTGGGTTGATCCTGTCGTCTTGGTGTGTGCGAGTTCACTGATCAGTAGGTAAGTTCGCTCGACTAACTCGCGGGGTGCCGTTCGAATGGCCGTCTTCAGGGCGTGGGTCTCGAAGAGTATCCGCACATCAAAGATCTCCTTGACCCGCTGATCCGAAAGACTGACAACCCTGTAGCTTTTCGAATGCTTCCCCTCCACAAGCCCGCGCTCTGTGAGCTGCTTGAGAGCCTCACGGATCGGTATTGGGCTGACACCTAGTTCTTCAGAGAGTGCCCCCACATTGATCACGGTCCCCGGCTTCATCTCGAGGGTCGTTATTCGCTTCCGCAAGATCTCGTGAACCTGGCTGCTGAGAGCAACGCGCGACACTTCCTTGTCGTTCATGGTGCAGACTATAAGGTATATGATATTTCTTGTCAAGTATCGAGAGGTCGATGACGAGCGAAATCCTACTGTTAAACGTGATATCCAAAGGAGGTAAAGGGCGCGATTTGCTTATCGATAAGATATTGGATATATTTCCTCACTAGGATCAACGCCGTATCCTCTGCGAACGAAGAAGCACGAAACGGGGCTGAGCTGGAGACGGTGATCGTTTCTAGCTGAGTGAAGGGGTTCTCTCCCTAGGGAGATGTGTAAGTACTGCCGGCTGAAAGAGAGAAGTCTATGCACGCGCTGAGGCATGTTCGATGCATGAGAGTCATGACGTATGAGACCCGTATCGAAATGGCCGCTGCGGCTGCTGAGTACGCTGCTTCGAGAATCCGGCAACTGCTTAGAGAAAACGAAACAGTCAACGCGATGTTCGCCGCTGCCCCTTCGCAGGATGAGTTTCTTGACGCACTGGTTGGGGAGCCAGACGTTTGCTGGAACCGAGTCCGTGCCTTCCACATGGACGAGTATGTAGGACTCCCAGGATGCTCAGAGCAAGGATTCGCAGCATATCTGGATAATCGCGTCTTCAGCAGGCTACCCTTTCTTGAGACGCACTACATCCTTTCCTCAATGTCACAAGATCCGCGGGAGGCCTGTGATCAATTCGGGGAACTGCTTGAGAGCCATCCACTCCATATCGTGTGCATGGGAATTGGCGAAAACGGGCACATTGCATTCAATGATCCTGGTGTGGCTGACTTCGCTGATCCTTGCGTCGTGAAGATCGTCAAGCTAGATCCCGAGTGCAGACAGCAGCAGGTAAACGACGGCTGGTTCTCTTCCCTTGAGTCAGTGCCTAGAGATGCTATCACCGTTACTGTTCCGACCTTGATGAGTGCGAGGGAGATTGTATGCGTAGTTCCCGGCTCCAGGAAGAGGAGGGCAGTTCAACGAACACTGGAGGGTGCTATGACTACTCGCTGTCCTGCAAGTGTTCTCCGGCGACACAGGAGCGTCGCATTGTTTCTGGACATGGAGAGCGCATCGGAGATCATGAAAAACGGATTGGAGGTTGAGTGATGTCGATACACACCCATCAGTACCTTGAGCAGGTAACAGAACTGACTCAGAGGATTGAGAAGGAAGAGCAGGATAGCATGGAGCGCGCAGCTGAGTTGCTTGTGAAGACCATCGATGAGGACCAACTGGTCCACGTGATTGGCACAGGCGGGCACTCTAACATCGGCGCATGGGAGATGTTCTGTCGCGCAGGCGGGCTGAAGTGCATCAATGCGATACTCGACTCTGGTTTGTCAGTGCAAGATGGAGCAAGACGCTCATCTGTGATTGAGCGACAGCCTGGCTACGGTGTGGCGATCTTGGAGGCGTGGGATGTTCGGGATGGCTCAATAATCATCGTGAATCCCTACGGCATGAATGCTGTAACCATTGACGTGGCTTTGGAGGCTCAACGTCGATCGATCCCCTCGATTGGGGTGAGCAGCCCTGCGCATGCAAGAGAGGTTCCGTTGGATCATCCGGCCCGACATCCGTCCAGGAAGAACCTCTGTGATGTCGTGGATGTCCACATCGATTGCCATATGCCCTTTGGGGATGCTTTCCTGGAGTTCGAGGAGCTTGAAGTCCCGGTGGCCCCGATATCTACGGTACTCATGTGTTTTACGCTGAATCTGTTGGTCATCAAGACAGTGGAGGCGTGCCTGGAACAGGGTATTGAGCCCCCACTGGGTGTGAGTGGCAATATTCCATGGACTCCGAGCATAAGGGAGTACTGGAACCGCATCACAGATCGGTACAAAGGGAGAGTGCGTTTGCTGTAAGGATATTAGGAGAAGTCCGGTGAGGCAGGAGTCATGGGGTTTGCTTGAAAGGAGTAGTGTGACGGCCAGGAGCAGGCAACTGAGGGTGTTGGTATTCGGGGCGCATCCGGATGATTGCGATTTCAAGTGCGGAGGGCTCAGTCTCAAGTTGACAGATCTGGGACACGTGGTGAAGTTTGTTGCGTGTACGAATGGCTGTACCGGACACTTCAAACAAGGAGGATTGCAGGTAGCGAGAAGACGGTATGAAGAAGCGCAAGCGTCAGCGGCGATCGCGAAACTAGATGAATACCAGGTGTTGGACAATCACAGCGGCGAATTGGAGCCGTCCGTCACCAATAGAAAGACGATCATCCGACTCATGCGTGAGTTCCGTCCCGACGTGATCATCACACATCGTCCAAATGACTATCATCCTGATCACCGCTGTACGTCGCAGTTGGTCCAAGATGCGTCGTACATCATTACGGTCCCCAACATGCTGCCACTGACGGAAGCATTGTCACATCAGCCCGTGATCTGCTATATGTCTGATCCGTTCAAGAAGCCAGCGCCATTCAGTCCCGACATCTTGGTTCCGATTGATGGCGTTGTTGAAAGAAAAGCCAAAATGATCCATTGCCACACTTCTCAAGTGTATGAATGGATGCCGTTCAATCGCGGAGCTTCGGACGAAGTACCATCAGACGATGAAGCGCGATTCCGGTGGTTGAGAGACACGTACTTGCCCTCGCGCTGGGATTGGAATCTCGCGGATGAGTATCGCGAGAGGCTGGTTTGCCTCTGCGGAGAAGCCGGGCAGATGGTCAAGTATGCAGAAGCGTTTGAGATCTGTGAATACGGGCAGTCGCTGAAGGGAGATAGGGAAAGCATTTCGCAGTACTTCCCACTAGGGGTGTAGGATGGACCCTTGCGGTCGCGATCGGTGACGGGGCAAGAGGCAAGACTGCATGCGCAAGCGCATGGGATGCAAGCTGCAGTTTGAACAGCCAAGTGACTGCCAACCAAGGAGTCGGATTCCGTCCGAGAGTTGAGGGTTGTATGCAGAAAACCAGCGGGATTGTGTCGGAAAGGTTGCTGCGTTTGGCTGTTAGATTGCCTTCCGACGAACTGAGCTTGGGAAGAGAAGAATGCTTGCTCACGCGCACATCACGGGGAGTCAATGGCCAGGTATGAGACTGCGCGAGAGCACTCTAAGAGCCGTGAGAATCGATCAGATGACGAATGTCCTGTAGCGGCTATCGAAGTGAACTGTATTCGTATGAGCACAAACCAGTTCAAAGAGGTGACGTAGTCGCTGCGGGGTTGACCGGCCCCCGATGGCCGGTCCACCAACTGCTTACGAGAACCGCCTCTTCAAGCACTTGAAAACTGTCGCCAGAAGTTCGAAACTCGTCCAACAAGGCCCATACGAACTGAAGGATAACACTGTCCCTATCAGGTTTATCGCGCTTTGCATCACGCTGAGACGATGTGTATGAATGGAGAACCAGACTTAGTGAGCTGTCAATAGGACCAGGATAATGCATTCCTGGTCTGTCATTGGTTCCAGCGCCTTTCCAACGAGAGCACAAGGGCACGGATAAGGACCAGCCCACCGCATCGCGTGCCCAGGGGTAGAGGAGCTTATCAGCAGATCCCCAGGCTGGATTGGTCCACCTTCGTTCGTGACCTTGACAGGGACGATCCCCGATAGGGCGAGCAGGGCCTGGCTGTTGGCTCGACTTGAAGCGCCGAGGACGACGCCCGGTGCGGTGGAGACGACCCCGGCAACGAGGGAGGAACAGGCGTCGCGTGACAGGCGATACGTCGTGGCGCTGCTCGGGTCGAGTTCGATGATGTCGCCGGGCCTGACCACCTC
>Ga0272444_10001128_pt1 | contig 26381 bp, 24 predicted proteins | sample SSMForm13_FD_201033 | JGI IMG/M metagenome (GOLD analysis project Ga0272444, IMG submission 201033) | Marine sediment archaeal communities from Little Sippewissett salt marsh, Falmouth, MA, United States - SSM-Form-13 | ecosystem: Environmental > Aquatic > Marine > Wetlands > Sediment ...
GATCCCCTAATCGTTAGCGAATATAGAATACAGAGCACGGAGCTCGAAAACATAGAGAAGGCTACACGGAGGTTACGGCCAGTACGGGATCTCGCAGGAGCCTGAAACTGATATACTGGAAAGCAGCGGGTACAGATCGGCGTCTATACCCGCTTGTTTTCTAATTGGCCTTGAAAGGCCCGATTGCCTCCCATATGATGGCCGGGGCGGGGGCTAGCATGGTTGACTCCACGGATCTCAGCGTCGGTATAGACCTCGTTTCCACCGTGAGGATGGAGGCGGTGGTCGAGAGGTGGGGCGAACGTTTCCTCGCGCGGGTCTTCACGCCCGGCGAGGTCGCCTACTCTATGTCTAAGCCCAATCCTGCCCGGTCGCTTGCCGCGCGCTTCGCCGCCAAGGAGGCTTTTTTCAAGGCCGTTTCCGCGCGGGGGGCGAGCGGGGTACCGCTCAGGGAGATCGAGGTGGTAGTCGGAACGGGCGGCGCGCCGGCCCTGAAGGTTCACGGGAAGGCGGCGCTTGCCCTCGGCGAAAGGAAGGCCGCACTCAGCATATCGCATGACAGGGACTATGCAGTGGCCGTTGTCATGACAACCCTTTGAGGTGAGCAAATGTTACCCGTAGTCACAGCCGATGAGATGAGGAAAATCGACGGGATCACGATAAAGAAGTTCGTGCCCGGAATCGACCTGATGGAAAGCGCCGGCAGCGGTGTCGCGGGCGCCATAGCGGCCAGGTGGGAGCGCCGGAAGGGAGCTCATGTCGTCGTCGTTTGCGGCAAGGGAAATAACGGCGGCGACGGTTTCGTCATCGCCAGGCTGCTCAAGAAGCAAGGCTACGGCGTTAAGACCTTCCTCGTGGGCAAGGCCAGAGACCTCAAGGGCGACGCGCTCGCCAATTACCGGAAATGCAAAAACCTCAAGATGAACGTTGTGGAGATCGCCGCCGGAAACCTCAAAGATCTCGAAAAGGCTCTCGCCGGCGCCTATGTCGTGGTGGACGCCGTCTTCGGCACGGGTTTTTCGGGTGTGCCCAAGGGAGTCATGGCCGGGGCCATAGAGGCCATAAACGAGGCCGATGCCCCTGTGGTCGCGGTCGACATAGCGTCGGGAGTCGACGCCACGACGGGCGAGGCCCTGCTCGCGGTCGCCGCCGACCTCACAGTCACCATGGCGCTTCCCAAGCGCGGGCATGTGCTCCATCCCGGAAGGGCGCTCACCGGAGAGCTCAATGTAATCGACATAGGCATCCCCATGGACGTGGTGGCCGAGAATGACCCGGGCGTATACTTCATGCAGCCGGAGGACATAGTCGGCGCCCTCCCCGTGAGGCCGCCCGATGCCCATAAGCGCTCATGCGGCGCCGTCGCAGCCGTCTGCGGCTCGATAGGACTCACCGGGGCCGCGGCACTGACATCGGTGTCCGCTCTCCGGGCCGGCGCCGGCCTAGTTACGCTGGCCGTTCCCAGGAGCCTGAACACCATCATGGAAGTCAAGCTCACCGAGGTCATGACGCTTCCGGTGGCGGAGACGCGCGACTTTAGCTTCGCGCTCAAGGCCGCGGCCGGGATCAAGAAGCTCATCGGCCAGGCCGACGCCGTCGCCATAGGCCCCGGCCTCTCGCTCAACACCGAGACCCAGCAGCTCGTGCGCAGGCTCGTCCCCAGGATGGGAAAGCCCACGGTGCTGGACGCCGACGGCATAAACGCCTTCGCGGGCAAGGCCAAGAAGCTCAAGCATCTGGATTTCCCGCTGGTGATCACGCCCCATGCAGGCGAGCTCGCGAGGCTTACGGGCATAGATAAGAGCGCCATCGTGATGGAGCGCATCGACGCGGCGCGATACGTGGCCACCGAGCTCGGGCTGGTGGTCGTCCTCAAGGGGGCGCCCACGGTGGTCGCGGAACCCCAGGGCGGTGTCTTCGTAAACCCCACGGGGAACGAGGGGCTTGCGACCGCGGGCTCGGGCGATGTGCTTACGGGTGTAATCGCCGGCTTCCTGGCCCAGGGCATTGATGCCATCCCCGCCGCGTGCTGCGGCGCTTATGTGCACGGCCTCGCCGCCGACATGCTGAGGGAGAGCATGGGCCATTACGGTTTTCTCGCAGGCGACGTGCAGGACATGATTCCCATGGCGGTCGCTTCGCTTCTCGAAGAGTGAGGGGCGCCGAATGAAGACGGGCAGGAGCATGAGAGCCAAAACCGGGAGAGCCGCCGGGACCGGGAAAGCTGCCGGGACGGGACGAGCCACCGGTACCGGAAGAGCCGCCAGGACCCGGGTGCTCGAGATGGCGCGGAAATACGAAGATCGCGTCATTTCCATGCGGAGGGCTTTTCACAAGATTCCCGAGGCGTCCTTCGCCGAGTTCAAGACGCAGGCCAGGGTCTGCTCGCTCCTTAAGCAGGCGGGCATACCATACAAGTCGCCCGTCGCCGGGACAGGCGTCGTCGGCATGATCCATGGCGGGGGCGGCGCGACGATTGCCCTCCGCACTGATATGGACGCCCTCGAGCTCGGCGAAGAGACGGGGCTTTCTTTCGCTTCGACGCATGATGGCCTCATGCACGCCTGCGGGCACGACGCGCATATGGCCATGACCATAGGCGCCGGGCTCGTTCTTAAAGCAATGGGGAAGGACCTTCCGGGCAATGTGAAACTCATCTTCCAGCCGGCCGAAGAGAAGCCGCCGGGCGGCGCGCCGGGTATGATAAAGGCGGGAGTGCTCAAGAATCCCAGGGTGGACGCGCTTCTCGGCATACATCTCTGGCACCCGGCCAGGGAGGGCCAGGTTGGCCTCAACTCCGGGCCCATGTCGGCCGCGGCCGACGACTTCCGGGTGGTCATAAAGGGAAGAGGGGGCCACGGCGCGAGACCGCATGAGGTGGTCGACAGCATCGTGGTCGCGGCGGAGTTCGTAACGGCGCTTCAGACCATAGTATCGAGGCGGGTCGACCCCATGGAGAGCGCGGTCATTAGCGTGGGCAAGATCCGCGGCGGCAGCAGGTTTAACGTGATCGCTCCCGAGGTCGAGATGGAGGGCACGGCCCGCACGCAGTCGCGCGCGCTCCGCAGGCAGGTCCCCGGAATGATGCGCGATCTCCTCCGGCATATCTCAAAGGCGCATGGGGCCACGGGCAAGCTCGAGTACATCTGGGGCTACCCCGCGATCATGTGTGACGAGAATCTCACCGGCATCGCGACGGCGGCCTGCGCCGAGATACTGGGCAAGCGCAACGTGCTCGCCCACCGCGGATTCGAAATGGGCGGCGAGGACATTGCCTACTTCGCCGAGAAAGTGCCGACCACCGTGATATTCCTGGGCGTCGGCAGGAAGTCGGGAAGGGGCTATCCCATACATCATCCAAAATTCACTTTCGATGAGCGGGTTTTGAGAACGGGCGTCAGCGCCCTGGCTCTGACGGCCCTCAGGTATCTCGAGCGGAAACGGGGGGAATAGATGCCGGGTCTCGGCGACATCGGCGAGTTCGGGCTCATAGACAGGATAAGAACCCGGCAGCGCGAATACGACGAGGACGTTGTGGTCGGCATCGGCGATGACTGCGCCGTCTTAAGGCGCGGCAACATCCTCGAGGTCATCACCACGGATTGCCTGGTCGAAGGCACGCATTACCGGCCCGGCTGGCTCAGCATGGAGGACGTCGGCTGGAAGGCCATGGCTGTCAACGTGAGCGACGTCGCCGCCATGGGCGCGGTGCCGAGGCATGCCGTCATAACCCTGTTCCTTCCCGACTGCGTTACGCCGGAGGATATAGACGATCTCTACGCGGGAATCGAAGCCTGCTCCGCCGAAGCCGGCGTGGGACTCGTGGGTGGAGACATCGTGAAAATCAACGGGCCCTTCGCCGTATCCATAACTCTCTCCGGGACATGCGAGCGCGACGACCTGGTGCTGAGGTCGGGCGCGAGGGAGGGCGACCTGATAGTGGTGAGCGGCACCCTGGGGGACGCGGCGGTCGGAATGGAGTACATCAAGGCGGGGAAGCCGCCGGAGGGACCGGCTGCCGAGTATTCCATCGCCCGCTTCCGGCGGCCCGTGCCGAGGCTTAAGGAGTCGCGGGTCATGGTGGAGAAACTCCAGCCCACGTCCATGATAGATGTAAGCGACGGATTGATATCCGATTTATGGCATATACTCGAGATGAGCAAAGCCGGCGTCTCGCTCTGTGCGGAGTCCATTCCGGTCAGCGCCGGCGTCCTCGGCTGGTGCGGCGGAAACAGGGGAGCGGCCCTGGCGCTCGCAATTGAGGGCGGCGAGGACTATGAGCTCCTCTTTACCGTAAACGAGAAGTACGCCGAGGCACTGGAGGTGGTTGCGGCCGAAACGGGCCTGGAGATGACCGCCATCGGGAAAATAGCATCTAAGAAAACAGGGTTCGTGCTCGCCGCCGACGGCGTGGAGACAGAAGTCGAGCGAGGTGGGTTTGACCACTTCAAGAGCCCCGCTGAAGAGTCTAAGGAGGTTTGAAAGTGCATGTCCGCGAATCGTATGTCCGGCGGAACACGAGGACGGTGTATGTTGGCGATGTCCCCCTGGGGGGAGGCAATCCCATAACCGTCGAGTCGATGACCAAGACCGATACGCTTGATATCACCGGGACGGTTAAGCAGATCAGAAGCCTGGAGAAGGTAGGCTGCGAGATGGTGCGTATAGCCGTACCGGATTACGATGCGGCCGAGGCGCTGGCCACGATCACCAAGCGCGTCAAGATCCCGGTGATAGCCGACATACATTTCAACTATAAGCTCGCCATCATGGCGCTCGAGGCCAATGTCCATTGCATCCGAATCAACCCCGGGAACATCGGCGAAAGGGAGAACATAATGCGGGTGGCAGACGCCGCCAGGCGCCAGAACGTCTCTCTGAGGATAGGCGTCAACGCCGGCTCTCTCGATAAGGCTCTGCTCCAGAAGTACGGAGCCCCCATACCCGAGGCGATGGTCGAGAGCGTGTCCAAGTCGGTTGGGCTCTTAGAGGACATCGGGTTTACGGACATGATCCTGTCGGCCAAGGCGTCCAGGGCGCCGGTCGCCATCGAGACCTATCGCATGCTAGCCAACCGTTTCCGCTACCCGCTGCATATCGGGATTACCGAGGCCGGCTTGCCCCCCGAGGGCGTCATAAGGTCAGCCGTCGGCATCGGCTCGCTCCTCTCGGAGGGCATAGGGGACACCATTCGCGTGAGCCTCACGGGGCCGCCCGAGAAAGAAATCGAGGTCGGGTACGAGATCCTGAAATCCCTGTTCTTAAGGAAGCGCGGCCCCATGATTATCTCATGCCCCACATGCGGCAGGTGCAGCATCAATCTCGAGCGCGTGGTTAAGCAGGTGCAGAAGAAGCTGGCCAATGTCAAGGAGCCCGTGGTAGTCGCCATCATGGGCTGTCCCGTGAACGGCCCCGGGGAGGCCCGTGAGGCCGACGTGGGTATAGCCATGGGGCGGGGCACGGCCCTCATTTTCCGCAAAGGCGAGATCATCAGGAAAGTAAAGCCGGCCCAGGCCGTGAACGCTCTCATGCGGGAGTTGAAGCAGGTGTCAAAGCGGCGGGGCAAGCCCAGGCGGAGATAGCCCGGGCGGAGATAGCTCGGGTGGAGATGCCGCGGGTCTAGGCATCCGGAAGTTTGGGGTCTACGAAGATCACTTTCTCGCGGAGCATCGCAGCCGTTCCCGGAGGGCCCTTCCTCACTTTCTTCACGTAGCGCTTCTCCGTGTAGGACACGGGAACATGTTTCGAGGTCCTGGCCTTGCTGTAATGCGCGGCTATCGCTGCGGCCTCCTGGATAACCTGTTTTGAGGGCTGTGCCTTCCCCTGTCCCTTTCTCAGCACGACATGCGCCCCCTGGGCCTGGCGGGCGTGGAACCAGAGATCGCTCGGTGCCGCGTACCTGTGGGTGAGGGCGTCGTTCTCTTTGGCCGAGCGGCCAACGAGCACTGTCCAGCCGTCGGTGATCGTGAATCTTCTGGGCCTGATGCCGAGGCGCTCGGCTCTCTCGTCAACCGGCGGTTTCGCTTTCTCTCCCGCCTGGGTTGCGAAGAGGACTTTCTCCTCAATTTCGGTCAGGCGCCGGGCGTCATCGAGATGCTCGAGCTCGCCGAAAACTTCCATGAGGGGCTTGAGCTTCTCAGTGGCGAGGTCGAACTTCTCCCGCGCGCGCGCGGAGCGGCGCGATGCCTTCTTCGCCTTTTTAAAGTAGTCCCCGGCGTTGGCCTGCGGTGAGAGATGGGGATGCAGCGCGATTGTCACGGTCTTCTTCCCGCCCGAGTGGAGGTCGGCGAGAACAACTTCGGCCTGGCCCTTCTCAATCTTATCGAGATTGGCCATGATAAGGTCGCCGCACTTCCGGAACTCGAGGGCAAGACCTTTCCCCTCGAGCGCGCGCTCCGTCTCGTCCCGCACCCTCGTCCACTTGCTGATATCGCGCTCAAGCGTCGCCGCGACCCTGGCCATTCGCCTGTCGAAAGCCCGGGATGTGGTGAGGGACTTGAGAATCGTGAGCGCGGCGCCGTTAATGGAGGGCGCGCGCTCTATCTCAGCGACACCGTCCTGCGCCGGGGCATACCAGGCTATGCCGACGGCCGCGGATTTGCCGCGGGCCGTGGGGGGCACGGTGAATGTATGGGGCCATGCTTTCCCCTCGCGGTAAGCGCTCATGAGCTCGTCATAGGCCTTGAAAAGAGAAGCGTACTCGCGAGCGCGAAACGCCACCTCTCCTGAGAAAAAAGGCCCTACGCCCGTAACCGCCGCCGAGAGGGCGCGGTCGTCCTGCCGCCAGTCGAGCGTATCGAGATACTTCTCGGTCACCTCCAGGGGGTGGGTCTTGCATGCGAGCGGCTGCGCCTCGTATTTCTTTCCGGTATCCACCCTGCGGCTGCGCGTCCGCGTGCCGGCCTTGAGGAGCATGGCGAGTACGTTGCCGTCCCCGCCCACCAGAAAGAGGTTGGGAAGCGACGGGTTGAGTTCGAAGTAGAGGCTGAGTTCGCTCCCCTCATGCGCCCGGAGCCCGACTCTCACGACCCGGTCGAGGCCGACCTGTTCCACGTCCGTTACCGCGGCCCCCTGAAGCGGACCTTCGAATCGCGGGAGATGGGTCAACCGGGACTCGTTCTCCGACTGCTCATCCACGCAGAGCAGCGCGAATCCGGGGGCGTGCAGAAACCGGAGCACCCGGAGGCGGCCCGTGGCTGTCCGGAGCGAGATAGAAAGCACCCTGTCGTCGCTTATGTAGACGCTCTTGATTTCCGCGCCGGCCAGGAGGGCCGCAAGCTCCCGCGCCAGGAATGTGACGGTGAAAGACCCGAGTATAAGTGGCATGGAGTGAATATAACACGAGCGCGGTGAGGTTGTCGAATCCCGATGCCGCCGGGGTTAATACATTGCTGCGATCTCGGCGCTGTAGTGCCTGGCGATTTTGGGGCGGCGGATCTTGAGCGTGGGAGTGAGCAGGTCGTTTTCAACGGTGAAGGGTTCGGGAATGAGAGTGAAGCGCGCCACTTTCTCATGCTCGGCAAGATTCCCCGTAGCGTCCTCGATTTCCCTGGTGATGAGGTTTTTGATCGGTGTCGTGGTAAGGAGCGTGGCGTAGTCGTCGGCTTCGAGGCCCTTCTCCCTGGCGAACTGCTCTATGGACTTCCGGTCCGGAACCACGAGTGCGGTGATACTCTTCTCGTTGTCGCCGCAGAGCATGCATTGATGTATATACCTGCTAGCCCTGACCCTGCTTTCGATGGGGAAGGGGGCGATGTTCTTGCCATGCGAGGTGACGATGATCTCCTTGAGCCTGCCCGTGATGATGAGGTTGCCGTCGGCGTCGAACTTGCCCTGGTCGCCGGTGTGCAGCCAGCCGTCGGGGTCGATGGCCTGCGCGGTGGCTTCAGGGTCTTTGTAGTAGCCCTTCATCACATTGGGGCCGCGCACCAGGATCTCGTCGTCCTCACCGATACGCACCTCAAGGTGGTCGAAGGGCTTCCCTACCGTGCCCACGGCATTGTCTTCCGCGGTGTTCGCGCTCACGAGCGGCGCCGCCTCGGTCAGGCCGTAGCCCTCGAAGATATTGAGCCCCATGGCCAGGACGATCTCCGCCAGATGTTTATCCAGGGGCGCGCCGCCGGATACCATGGCCCGGAGCCGGCCGCCGGCTACTTTCCTGAACTTCGCGGCCACCACTCTGTCATAGAACAGGTACCTGAGCCTGAGCCCGAGCGGGATGCGCCTGCCGTGGCGCTTGAGGCTGGCGTGCCTGGTCAGCACGCGGGCCCCGCGCGCTATGAGCTCGCGTTTAAAGGGCGGAGCTTTGCGCAATTTGCGCTGAACGGTCTCGTATGCGCCCTGCACTATGCGGGGGACGACGATGACGATGGTGGGCCTTATCTCCCGGATGTCCCTGGTGATGGTGGTGAGATCCTGGGCGTAGGCTATTGTAACCCCGGCGAGCAGCATGGAGTAAAAGCCGCAGGTCTTCTCGAACACATGCGACACCGGCAGGAATGATAGGAATACGTCGTCGGCGTTGATGCCGAATCTCCGTATCCCGGCGAAAGCCGTCGTCAGAATGTTCTCATGGGAGAGCATTACGCCCTTGGGGTCTCCGGTCGTACCGGAGGTGAAGATTAGGGTGGCGATATCATCCGGGGAGATGGCGGGCCAGTCGGGGACCGGGCCGTCGCGAAGGGCTTCTGCTCCCGCCGCCAGCAGGTCCTCGAAGGCCAGGTGGTCGACGCCGGGCTCTATGCCGGCCTCATCGAAGACGACCACGGTCTCGAGGTCGGGCAGGTCGGCCCGGATGCCGTCGACTCTGGAGAAGAGCCGGCTCCCCTCGGCGAAAGCCAGCCTGCAACCCGATACCCTGAGGATATGCCCGGCGGCCTCGGCCGTCAGGGTGTGGTAAAGGGGCACGACGGTGGCGCCCAGCCTTGCCGCCGCGAGGTCCGCGATGACCCACTCGGGTCCGTGGTAGGCGAAAATGGCGATCCTGTCGCCCTTCTCGATGCCGAGCCCGGCCAGGGCGGCGGCGAGGTTGATGACCGTGGCGTCCAGCCCGCGGAAGGTGATGTCGACATACTTGCCGCTATCGCTCTTGTACATCAGGGCGGGCTTGTCGGCGTACCGGGAGGCCGTAGCCGAGAAAGCGGCATAAAGGGTGGTCTCTGGTTCTGTCATGAGCTCCCCGCCTGGACGAATCACGCCAGGAGTGCTAAGAGTATAGAATACTCCCAGAGGACATGTCAATGGGGCGCTTCGATCGTTGCCGGCCCCGGCGGCTGTGCATTTCGAGACCTGACCCCTATGGACCCTGACCCCGACGGCCGGTCCCGGTGAGACCGGGGCCTGCGGGGTATTCCGTTGACACCCGGGGGCGATTCGCGTTATCCTCTTAAGGCCCGGTGGGGGCGTGTACCCGCTCGTAGGGGATTCCCACCTTTGAGCAGTCCGGCATAACCTCGAGAGGTAGCTAATTGATACGCAGTATGACGGGTTACGGGCGAGGGGAGATCGAAGAGGATGGTCTCCGCGTATCCGCCGAAATCAAGTCCGTCAATAATCGTTTCCTCGAGGTCGCCGTCAAGATTCCCAGGTTTCTAGCCGCCTTAGAGAGCGACGTGCGCGAAGGCGTGCAGAAGAAGCTCTCGCGGGGGCGGGTCTTTGTGGACATCTCCTGGGACGAGCCCGGCGGGCCGGCGGAAACCGTCGCCCTCGACGGGGCTGCTGCTGACGTATATTATAAGCTGCTCCAATCGCTGAAGGAGAGATTTGGCCTCTCGGGCGAGGTGGACCTCGCCACCTTCGCCTCTCTTCCCGACCTTCTCAAGAAGGAGGTCAGGGAATGGGAGCCTTCTCGCGCCCTTCCCTTCGTCAAGGAGGCCCTGGGCATCGCCCTGGATGACCTCGTCGAGATGAAGACCAGGGAGGGCGTGGCGCTCGCGGACGATCTCCGCGCGAGGCTCAATCTCACGCTCAACCGGTTGGGGGCCATTGAGAAGAGGGCTCCGGAGCGGGTCGAGGAACTCCGCGAGAGGCTGACGAAACGCCTCAAGGAGCTTAACGAGAATGGCGAGTACGACGAGGCTCTGCTGACTCAGGAAGTTGTGATATTTGCCGAGCGGACGGATTATACCGAGGAATGCGTTCGCTTCGGCATTCACTGTAAGAACTTCATCGATTATCTCGATAGAGGCGGAGCTGTGGGCAGGAAACTCAATTTTCTTTTGCAGGAGCTTGGGAGAGAAGCCAATACGATTGGATCCAAGGCCGGCGACGCTATTGTTTCTGAAAACGTGGTTCTCATAAAGGAAGAGCTGGAGAAGGTAAGAGAACAGGTGCAGAACATAGAGTAAGCCCGGCGGCCCCAACGCGCTGCCCCTCTCGACTCGCCTCGAACGCGACACTGCTTCACCTAAGGACACGGGTGTAAACGCCATGAAGTCAGAGGAAGCAATTGGGAGAGTCGCCTTCCCCATCGTCGTATCCGGCGCCTCCGGGGCCGGGAAGACCACGTTATGCCATGAGCTCATAGCCGGCGACGAGCGCATCACCTTTTCGGTATCGGCGACTACGAGGCCGGCGAGGGGCGCGGAGAAGCATGGTGAAGATTACTTTTTCGTCTCGGATGAAGAGTTCGGGCGCATGAGGGCCGGCGGGGAGCTCGTCGAGTGGGCAGAGGTGCACAACAAGTTCTACGGCACCCCCAGGGCCTATATGGACGGCCGTATCGCGGAGGGCGTATCGGTGCTCCTCGACATAGACGTACAGGGGGGCGTTCAGATAATGGAGGCGTATCCTGAAGCCGTTTCCATCTTCGTCGTGACGCCGTCCATGGAGATTCTCGAGGAGAGGCTTCGCAACCGCAGGAGCGACTCGGAAGAGTCCATAGAAGTGCGGCTCAAAAATGCCATCGGTGAGCTGGAGTATATTCAGAAATATACTTATATTGTGGTGAACGATACCGTTGAGGCTGCGGTTTCCAGGATGGCCGGCATAGTGAGCGCCGAGCGCAGCAAGAGATCCAGACTTTTTAAGGGCATAACATGGAGAGACTTCGTAGGGCTCTAGTGGGAGGTATTTGTTGAAGCGAGTAAGGGGCGTGGAGAGAGAAGACATCGTTGATGGCATGAAAGAGGACATCCTCGACCATACCACTAATGAGTACGAGGCCATCGTCGCCATCGCCAAGGAGGCGAGGCGGCTCAACGCGGTTCCCGGGGTGCACCTGGAGAAGGATGAACGCGCCATACCCAGGGCGTTCGAGAACTTCGTGGGCGGCAAGGTGGAATACGTCGTCGAAAGCGAGGAGTGCGAGACTTGCGCGCCCTCTGGCGAGCCGAAAAAGAAGGCTGCGAAGAAGGCCACCAAAAAGGCCCTCAAGAAAACACCGAAAGAAACGGCCGGGAAGACTGCGAAGAAGAGCGGCAAGAAGAAATGAATGTCCTGATTGGAGTTACGGGCTCAATAGCGGCGTACAAGGCCGCCGAAGTCGTGAGCGCGCTTCGGAAGGCGGGCGTCAATACGACCGTCGTCATGACCGAGAGCGCCACGCGTCTCGTGGGTCCCGAGACCTTCAGGTCGCTTTCGGGGAACCCGGTCCGAGTGGGTCTGTGGGAAGAAGTCACCGGTGAGCCCATACACATCGCCATGGCGGTGGAACAGGACGTGGTAGCCGTTGTGCCGGCAACCGCCAATATTATAGGCAAGGTCGCGGGCGGGATCTGCGACGACCTCCTGTCGACGGTTCTCATATCCACCAGGGCGCCGGTTATCGTCGCGCCCGCGATGAACGAGAACATGTACCTCAACCCGGTGGTCCAGGAGAATATCGGAAAGCTCAAGGACCTGGGGGTTACTTTCATAGAGCCCGAGAGGGGCTGGCTCGCCTGCGGCGTCGAGGGTGTCGGCCGTCTGGCCGACCCGGCCGCGATAGTCGAGACCATAATGGCGGTGGCAAAGAGCCGGACAGGCGGCGGCGATGCTCGCAGCGGCCCCCCCGGAGGGGACCTGGCCGGAAAGAAAATCATCATAACCGGGGGAGCGACGCGCGAGCCCATAGACGCCGTGAGGTTCATCTCGAACCGCTCGAGCGGCAAGATGGCCGTGGCGCTTGCCGAGTCCGCTGCGAAGAGGGGCGCGGAGACCGTCCTCATAAGCGGGTCCCGGAGCGTGGCGGCGCCGCGCGGCGCCAGGGTCGTCGATGTCGAAACGGCCGATGAGATGCGCGCCGCGATTGAAAGCGAATGGGAAGATGCCGACTGCATAGTCATGGCCGCGGCGGTCTGCGATTTCAAGCCCGAATCGGTTCACGGCGGCAAACTCAAGCGGGCGTCGTCGCTTGAGATCAAGCTTGTATCCACCGAAGACATCGTCGGCGGCCTGGCCCGGGACAGGGCCGGCAGGGTCGTAGTCGGCTTCGCGCTGGAGACGGAAAACGAAATCGAGGCGGCGAGGGCCAAGCTCAAGAAAAAGAACCTCGACCTCATCTTCGTTAATAACCCCGGCAGAGAAGGCTGCGATTTCGGAAGCGACAATAACGCGGGCTATCTTATCGACGGCAGCGGCGGAGTCGAGGAGATAGGCCTCATGAGCAAGTACGAATTGGCGGACCGCATACTCGATTCGGCGTCCGCCATTTTGTCATAGATTCCCCCACGGAGGGGGAGAGGGATTCGATGCGGGATAAGGAAGCTCACGAGCTCGACGGCGACACCGCGTGCGACGCGCTCGCCGGGTGGCTCCGCATGGTCGAGCTCTCGGGCACCAGGGAGATATTCATGAGCGATGTGGATTTTGGCGTCAACGTCGCTCGGTTTCACGGGGAGGGGGATGCCGGGGATGGACTATTCGAATCCCTCGTTCCGGAGGTGCTCGCATGCTCGAAATGCGGGCTCCACAGGACGAGGAAAAGCGTGGTCTTCGGAGAGGGCAGCCTGGTGAGCCGCCTGATGTTTGTGGGCGAGGCGCCGGGGGCCGACGAGGACCGTCAGGGAAGGCCTTTCGTGGGACGCGCGGGACAGCTTCTTACCAGGATAATCTCCGCTATGGGGCTCGAACGCGAGGATACCTACATAACCAACATTCTCAAGTGCCGGCCGCCCGGCAATCGCAATCCGGAGGCGGACGAGATATGCGGGTGCCTGCCTTACCTTGAGAAGCAGATCGAGTTCATACAGCCGGAGATCATCTGCACGCTGGGCCTGTTCGCGACCCAGACGCTCACGGGCATACGCGACCCTATCGGAAGGATGCGGGGCGGCACCTATGAGTACCGCGGAATACCGCTCATCCCGACTTATCATCCGGCGGCCTGCCTCCGGAATCCTTCGAGCAAGAAACTCGTCTGGGAAGATATTAAGCGAGTAATGAAACAACTCGGGCTACCAATAAGAGGGGGGATGAAACATGGCGCAAGTAAGAGCGGGCGCTGACAGGATTCCTCCGCAGGCGATCGAGGCCGAGATAGCCATACTCGGCGCTATGATGCTGGACAAGGAAGCCATCGGGCGGACCATCGAGCTTCTCGATGAGACCAATTTTTACAACCCGAACCACGGAAAGATATTCAGCGCGATGGTTGCGCTGTACGACCGCAACGAGGCGGTCGATCTTATCACACTCACGGAAGAGCTGCGGAAAGAGGGTCAACTCGAAAACGTCGGCGGCGCGTCGTATCTGGAGACGCTGCTCGGCAGCGTGGCGACATCGGCCAATATCGAGCACCATGCCAAGATAGCGCTCGAGAAGTCGACCCTTAGGAAACTCATCGAAGCCTCAACGCAGATAGTGAACGACGCCTATCATGCCGACGGCGACGTCAGTGAGATCATGGACCGCGCCGAGCGCAAGATATTCGCGGTGGCGGGTTCGAAGCTTCGGAAGAGCTTCTATGCGATGGAAGACATCGTCAAGGACAGCCTGGAACTCATCGAACAGCTCTACCAGCAGAAGCGTTACGTTACGGGCGTGGAGAGCGGCTTCAAGGACCTGGACGCCCTTACGGCCGGATTCCAGAAGGGCGATTTTGTGGTCGTAGCGGGCCGGCCCGGCATGGGTAAGACCAGCCTCGCGCTCAACATGGCGCAGCACGTAGCGACCAAAATGAAGATCCCCGTGGCGGTGTTCAGTCTCGAGATGACCAAGGAGCAGCTCATGCTCAGGATGCTCTGCTCGGAAGCCAGGGTCAAAGCCCATAACGTGAGAACGGGTTTCGTCGGGAAGAACGAGTGGGGCAAGCTCACGCTCGCTGCCGGTACGCTTCACGACGCCCCCATTTACATCGACGACAGCTCCGACCTTACGGTTCTCGAGATGAGAGCCAAGGCGAGAAGGCTTAAAGCCGAAGTCGATCTCGGCCTCGTCGTGGTGGATTACCTGCAGCTCATCCGCGGCCACAGGCGGGCCGAGAGCAGGCAGCAGGAGATTACGCACATTTCGAGCTCTCTGAAGGGGCTCGCCAAGGAGCTGGGCATTCCGGTCGTGGCGCTCTCGCAGCTCTCCCGTGCCGTCGAACAGCGCGAGAAGAAAGACAAACGGCCGATTCTCTCGGACCTCAGGGAATCGGGCGCCATCGAGCAGGATGCCGACGTGGTGCTCTTCATTTACAGGCCCGCGCTCTATAAGCCCAGGGGAGAGGCCGGAGCGGTGGACGAGGGCTCGATGGAAGACAAGCGCCGGGCCGAGATAATCGTGGGCAAGCAGCGAAACGGCCCGACGGGAATCGTGGATGTCCTTTTCTTCGAAGAGTACACGCGCTTCGAGGACAAGGCCAGAATCGAAGTAGAATAGAGACAGATGAACGGTTTCGAATACGTAGGCAATTATTTCACCTTGACCCTGGGGGACGTGGGGCGTGTCTTCATGCTTCTCGTCGACACGTTCAAGACCTTTCCGCGCGCGCTCAAGAAGTCCTATCTCATCGTCGAGCAGATGATGGTCATAGGCGTGGGGTCGCTGCCGCTGGTGGTCGTGACGTCCATTTTCACGGGCGCGGTCGCAGCCGTGCAGGCCGCCTACCAGTTCCAGAACTACATCCCGATGCGCTACCTGGGCACGGTGATCGGGAAGTCGGTTGTTATCGAGCTGGGCCCGGTGCTGACAGCGCTGGTCGTCGGTGGAAGGGTGGGTGCGGCGATCGCGGCCGAACTGGGAACGATGAAAGTCACCGAACAGGTCGACGCCCTCGAAACGCTCGCCATCGACCCCCTGGAGTACCTCGTGGCCCCGCGGTTCTTAGCGGCTATCATCATGCTGCCCGTCATCACCCTGTTTGCCGATTTCCTGGCCATCATGGGCGGTTTCGTTGTGGCGTGGGCCGGCATGGACGTCTCGAGCCATACGTTCTTCAGCGGGCTCAAGCTCTTTTTCCATGCGAGTGATGTTTATAACGGGCTCATCAAGGCCTTCTTTTTCGGCGGCATCATCGCGACGATGGGCTGCTACCACGGGCTGAACACTAAAGGCGGGGCGGAGGGCGTGGGCATAGCGACCATGAAAGCTGTTGTGTCCTCGTGCCTGCTTATATTAATTACAGACTATATCCTGGCGGCGGTGCTCTTCCGCGCCGTGTTCATGGGGTAAATGTGGCAAGCGATTCCGAGTTCATAAAGGTCGTCGACGTCGACAAGAGCTTCGGGGACAACAAAGTGCTCCGCGGCACCAATCTCAGCGTCAGACGGGGCGAGACTACCGTGATCATCGGGAGAAGCGGCTGCGGTAAGAGCGTTCTGCTCAAGCACATGATCGGGCTTCTGAAGCCCGACAGGGGCGAGGTATTCGTAGACGGCACAGAGGTGACGGCGCTCGGGCACCGCGGGCTCTTCGAGCTCCGCCGGAAGTTCGGGATGCTGTTTCAGAGCGCGGCGCTTTTCGATTCGCTCACCGTCTGGGAGAATGTCGGCCTCGGGCTGATCGAGCACTCTGATTTGAGCACGGAGGAGATAAGGAGCCGGGCTACGGAGAAGCTTGCGCTCGTGGGCCTGAGGGGCATTGAAGACGTGAAACCCGCGGAGCTCAGCGGCGGAATGAAGAAGCGGGTCGGCCTGGCGAGGGCAATCGCCATGGATCCAAAGATAATTCTCTATGACGAGCCGACCACGGGGTTGGATCCGATCATGGCGGACGTGATAAACGAGCTCATATGCAATCTGAAGAATACGCTCAATATCACGTCGGTCGTGGTGACGCATGACATGACCAGCGCATACAAGATAGGCGACAGGATAGCCATGCTCTATGAAGGACAGATCATCTACGACGGTACGCCCGAGGACGTGAAATGCTGCGGGCACCCGGTGATCCAGCAGTTCGTTGAGGGACGGGCAGAAGGCCCCATCCCCGCATTTTAGGGGTGAATCAATGAGGCAAAGAAGCACGGAAATCAAAGTCGGGGTATCAGTGGTTGCTGCGGTCGTCATTCTCATTCTGGGTGTTATGTGGATCGAGCAAGTGAGTTTCAGCAACAAGTTCGTGTCCTACACCGTCTACTTCAGCGACGTGGGCGGGCTCGAAGCCGGAGATCCCGTTACCGTCTCGGGCGTCAGCTCGGGAGAGGTCGGGGCCGTCACCCTTGAGCACGGCCGCGTCAGGACCGAGCTCCTGATCGGAGAGGGCGTTAAGATTTTCGATGATTGCAGCGTTGAGATCCTTACGATAGGGCTCATGGGCGAGAAGTACATCGGCATAGACCCCGGGGGCGAGGGCGCCGTTCTGCCGCCCGGAAGTTCAATCCAGGGAGATTACAAGGCCGGCATGGCGGAGGCCGTGGCGGGTTTCGGCGATGTGGTGGAAGAGCTCGACGAGACCGTGCGCGCCTTCAGGCGCCTTGTCGATACCGATGGCGAGGGGGCGTCGCTGACCGAGGCCCTGCGTAAGATCGACGAGCTCACCGCCGAGATCCTGGTAATTCTCCGCGAGAACCGCGCGAACTTAAAGAGCACTGCCCGGAACCTGGAGAGGATTTCGGGGGATGTCGACGATCTCGTCGGCTCTCGGAAGGAGACGCTGGCGCGCGGTATTGAGGATTTCGCCAGCGCGGCGGCCCGGTTTGATTCGGTCTCCGTTTCCCTTAAGAGCATAACGGAGAGAATCGAGAACGGAGACGGGACTCTCGGCATGCTGGTTAACGAGAAGAAGCTTCACGAGGACATGGAGCAGGTGCTCGCCAACCTCAACGCGCTTCTGGAAGACGTGAGAGCGGATCCGCACAAGTACTTCAAGATCGAGATATTCTAGCCATGGAGCACTGAATGCGGACGTCCGGGAGGTATGAGTAGAAAGTGCTGGCAATAAGGATTGTGTTTGTCGGGCTGTTTGCCCTCGCGGGGCTACTCCTCGCGCGGGGGCCGCTCGAGTGGCCGGACTGGTTGGGGCTCCTGATCGGCCTCATCGGGGGCGGGGCGATAGTCTACGGCGAGTTTCAGCTCGAAAGCAAGTCGGGGCGGGAGATCCTGGCCGGGGTACTGGGCCTCATACTGGGGCTGGTCGTGGCGCTCCTGATCGGCCTCATCACCAGGACGGTAAATGTTCTCGCTCCGTTCCAGACCTACGTGACGGTATCATCGAGCCTGGTGCTCGGCTACCTCGGCGCCGTTGTCGGCATACGCAAGCGCGGCGATATCAGGCTCTCTTCGGCGTCGGTGGAGGGCACGGGCGCGTCGCCGAAAATCCTCGACACGAGTGTCATCATCGACGGGCGCATCGCGGAGATCTGCGAGAGCCACTTCATCGAGGGTAAGATAATAGTTTCCAAGTTTGTGCTGGACGAGCTCCAGGCAATAGCCGACTCATCGGATCCCCTCAGACGGAACAGGGGGCGCCGGGGGCTCGAGATTTTAAGGAGGATGCAGCTCAGGAAGGACCTGGAAATCGTCATCGACCAGCACGAGCTGGAGGGGGACGATGACGTCGATTCCAAGCTGGTTCGCTTCGCGCGGCGGCGGAGGGGGAGGATTCTTACGAATGACTTCAACCTCAACAAAGTGGCGGAGTTGCACGGCATCAAGGTCCTGAATGTCAACGAGCTCGCGAATGCATTAAAGCCGGTCGTGCTCCCGGGGGAAGATATGACCGTCAAGGTGACCAGGCGCGGCAAAGAGCCGGACCAGGGCGTCGGTTATCTCGATGACGGGACCATGGTGGTGGTGGAGGGAGCGAGCGGCCTCGTCAACAAGACCGTGAATGTGGTCGTGACGAGCGTGCTGCAGACCGCAGTGGGCCGGATGATTTTTTCAAAACGAAAGTAAACCGCGAAGTCTAATGGTGGGGTGATTAACATGGTGGTTGCAGTAATTGTCGGTGCGGGCGAGGGGAAGAGGTTCGGGCCGAACGGCCGCAAGCAGTTCGCCAAGGTTAACGGCAAGCCGCTCATAGCCTACACAATCGAACCCTTTGAGAAGAGCGAGGTCGTGGATGATATCGTCCTCGTTGTCCCGCGTGAGTCAACCGAATGGGTTAGAGAAGAAGTCGTGGGGCCGCTTGGCTTCAAGAAGGTTCGCTCGGTCGTGCCCGGCGGGGATTCGAGGCAGCAGTCGGTGCTCAACGGGCTCAAGGCGCTCAGCTCAGAGACGGAGAAGGTAATCATTCACGATGCTGTGAGGCCGCTGGTCGCCGAGCCGATTATCAAGCGCGTCCTCGACGCTGCGAAGAAGACCGGCGCGGCCATCACCGCGGTGCCGGCCAAGGATACGGTCAAAGAGGTTGAAAGTGGCGATGTGATCGGCACGCTTGATCGCAGGCTCATATGGCTGGCGCAGACGCCGCAGTGCTTCGGTTATGACGTCATAATGGAAGCCCACAGGCGGGCGCTGGCCGATAACTTCGAGGCCACCGATGACGCCGGACTGGTGGAAAAATATGGCTCCAAGGTCATGGTCGCCGTGGGCAGCTATGCCAATATCAAGGTAACATCCCCCGAGGACATTCCGCTGCTCGAGTACTTCCTCAAGCAGAGTAATCGCGTGAGGCTGGATTCGGCGACCCGCAGAGACGGCAGGGGCAGGACCGAAGGCGGTTCTCGTGGCCGGGGTGGTTCCCGCGGCAGAGGCGGTGCCGGTGGAAGAGGCGCGGCCGGCGGCAGGGGCGCAGGTGGCGGCAAAGGTGCGGGTGATGGCAGTGGCTCGGCTGATGGCCGGGGCGCAGGTGACAGCCGGGGAGGCCGCAGAGACGTGAACAAGGCCGACGGTCCGGAAGGATCTCAGAATAAGGCTGCGCCCCAGGGTAAGGACGGGGCCCAGGGCACGAGCAGGCCGTCCCGCAGAAGAAGGCCCAGGGGCAAGAGATCGCGGTCAAAGAGGAGTTGAAATGCTGAGGGTCGGCATGGGCTATGACATTCACAGGCTCGCCGAGGGCAGGAAACTTCACCTGGGATGCGTCGAGATTCCCCATGAGAAAGGCCTCAAGGGCCACTCCGATGGGGACGTGCTGGTACACGCCATGATCGACGCCATTTTCGGGGCGTGCAACCTGGGCGATATCGGTACCCATTTTCCCGACACGGCCCCCGAGTACAAAGACATTTCCGGAGCGGACCTTCTCGGGAAGACGCGGAAGATCGTGGAGGAGAGGGGCAGGATAGAGCATATAGACTCGACCGTGGTAGCGGAGGCGCCACGGCTCGCGGATCACATTCCCGATATGAAGCAATGCATCGCCGCCGCGCTCGGGATCCGTCCCGAGATCGTCTCGATCAAGGCCAAGACGGCTGAGTGCCTGGGCGACGTGGGCAAAGAGCGGGCCATAGAGGCATACGCGATAGCTATGGTTGATCTCTGATGGCCGATTCGACTGCAAGGACCCGCTTCGCCCCCAGCCCGACGGGCGCTCTGCACGTGGGCGGGGCCCGCACGGCCCTCTTCAACTGGCTCTTCGCGCGTTCCACAGGTGGCGCCTTCGTCTTGAGATTCGAAGACACCGATGCCGAGCGCTCCACCAGGGAGTCGGAAGCCGGGCTCCTTGACGATCTCAAATGGCTGGGCCTGGATTGGGATGAGGGCCCGGAGGTGGGTGGCCCCTATGAGCCCTACCGGCAATCCGAGCGCATCGATACCTACCGCTACATCGCCGAACGCCTCGAAAAAGACGGCAAAGCCTTCAAGTGCTACTGCACGGATGAGGAGCTGAGGCGGAAGCGGGACCTTGCAATCGAAGAGGGCAAGCCGGCGATATACGACGGCAAATGCAGAACTCTCACGAATGATGAGCGCCGCAGGCTCGAGGGCGAGGGCAGGGAGCCATCCTTGAGATTCGCAGTCGAGTACGACGAAGTGCTTCACAAGGACATAGTCCGGGGGGACGTGCGCTTCAAGGCCGGCATGGTCGGGGATTTCGTGCTGGTCCGGTCGGACGGCATGCCGACTTACAACTTCGCATGCGTAGTCGATGACTCGGCGATGGCAATAACACATGTTATCCGGGGCGAGGAGCATCTTCCCAATACCTTGCGGCAGCTTCTCCTCTACCGCGGGCTCGGACTTCACCCTCCGCTGTTCGCGCACCTGCCGCTGGTGCTCGGCCCCGACCGGGCCAAGCTCTCCAAGCGACACGGCGCGACGTCGGTGGGGGATATGCGGAAGATAGGCTATCCGCCGGCCGCGCTGGTCAACTACCTGTCGCTGCTCGGCTGGTCTCCGGGTGACGATACGGAGATCATGGCGCGGGAGGAGCTGGTTGGCAGGTTCTCGCTCGAGCGCGTATCGGGTAGCGCGTCAATATTCGACACCAACAAACTCGAATGGATGTCGTCACATCATATGAAGCAACTCTCCGCCGAGGAGCTTGTTGAGGGAATAGAGCCGTTCCTCAGGGAAGCGGGCGTGGAGCCCGGCGACGGGAAATTCATGGCAAGAGCGGTTTCGTCTCTCAAGATGAGCGCCAGGAAATATTCCGACCTGGCAGCGAAGCTGGCCATCTTCCTGGAAGACCCCGGCGCCCCGGACGAGGCGCTCGTGGAGAAAATGCGCTCGGAGGGCGGCCAGAAGGCCATCGGCCTCTTCGGTGAGGCGGTCGCCAGGCTCGGAACCCCCGACAGGGAAGGCGTCCGGCAGGCGATAGGCGACGTTCTCGAGGTGTCCGGCCTCAAGAAGGGCGAGGTTTTCCTGCCCATACGCGTGGCGCTTACCGGGAGGAAGAGCGGTCCGGAGATCCCCATCATCGTCGAGATTCTGGGCAAGCAGCGGACGCTGGACTTGCTCAGGGCGGCAACCGAAAGCGAGGCGGGCCGGTGAAGGCGCTTGTGCTGATGGGCGGCATGTCCACCGAAAGGGAAATATCCTTGTTGACGGGCGAGGCCGTGGCGGCCGGGCTCCGCGAAGCAGGACACGACGTATCGATTTATGACATCTCATACGAGCCCGGCAGCAGCGTCCGTGACTTCGTGACATCGGGCCGGCTCGCGGCATCCGATGTCGTTTTCATCGCATTGCATGGCGGAGAGGGTGAGGACGGCCGTATTCAGGCCCTGCTCGATCTCGTGGGGAAACCCTATACGGGCTCGGGCGTGCTCGCCAGCGCCCTGTGCATGGATAAGACGCTGTCGAAGATACTCTTCGAGCGATACGGCATACCCACGCCCGCGTGGTTTGAAATATCTGCTCCCGAGGCGCGAAGCGGAGCGCTTGAGAAGATATCCGAAATGGGCGGGTTCCCGGCGGTCGTGAAGCCGGTGGACCAGGGCTCCAGCATAGGCATCTCCGTCATCGAAGGCGAGAGCGGGTTGGAGGCCGGGATTGCGCTTGCTGAGGAGTACTCCCGGAGGTTAATATTTGAAAGGTATATCCCCGGCAGAGAACTCAGCGTGGCGATCGTAGGGGAGCAAGTATTCCCCGTCATCGAGATAGTTCCTGAAGACGGGTTTTATGATTATGAGCGCAAGTACACCAGGGGCAAGAGCTCTTACCATTGCCCTGCTGATATAGATGAAGCTCTTTCGGAACGAATATTGGGGGAGGCCCTGGCGGCTTACAAGGCGCTTGGCTGCGCGGGTTTCGCGAGGGTTGACCTCAGGCTGGGTGGCGACGGAGCTCCCTACTTCCTGGAGATCAATACCATACCGGGCATGACCGAGACGAGCCTCGTGCCGATGGGGGCCGCGGCAGGCGGGTATTCGTTCAGCGAGCTGGTGGACACGATCGTAAGAGACGCGGCAAAGAGCCGGGCGACCTGAGCCCGTAGGCTGGAGGTTAAGTAATGGACGCTACCGAGAAACTGCTCAAGGAACTCACCGATATCACCGGCATTTCAGGCCGTGAAGACAAGGTGGCCAGGTATATAGCGGGCAAGATGAAGCCCCTTGCCGGGATCTCGTATGACAAGCTCGGCAGCGTGATCTGCGAGAAGAAGGGCAGGTCGAAGGGCCCGAGGGTGATGATCGCCGGCCATATGGACGAGATCGGCTTTTTCGTCAAGCAGATCACGAGCGAGGGCTTCCTGAAGTTCTCGCCGGTCGGCGGATGGTGGAGCCACGTGATCCTGGGCCAGCGGGTGGTCGTCGAGAGCAAGAAGGGACCGGTTGTCGGCGTTGTAGGATCCAAGGCGCCGCATGAGCTCACGCCCGAAGAACGGGGAAAGCTCATGCAGATAAAGGACATGTTCATAGACGTCGGCGCCTCGCGGACATTCGACGTCAAGAAGAAGCTGGGCATACAGCCCGGAGACGCCGTCGTGCCGTGGGGCCCCTTCGCGGTGATGAACAACCCCAAACTCTACATGGCCAAGGCCTGGGATGACCGTATAGGCTGCGCCATTTTCATGGAGACCATAAAGCGCCTGGCCAAGGCCGGGCATCCCAACACGGTTTTCGGCGTCGGCACGGTGCAGGAAGAGGTGGGGCTCCGCGGGGCCACCACGAGCGCATCGGTGGTTGAGCCCGACGTCGGTTTCGCCATCGACGTGTCTATTGCCCATGACACGCCGGGTTTCGGGACGGACGAGCCCCAGGCCCTGGGCACCGGGCCGGCGATCGTCGTCTATGACGGCAGCATGATACCCAATCGGAATCTCGTGGACCTGGCGGTCGAGGTCGCCAAGAAGAAGAAAATCCCCTATCACTTCGCTTCCCTGGAGCGGGGCGGCACCGATAGCGGCAGAATCCACATGAACAAGGGCGGCGTGCCGTCACTGGTGATCGGAGTGGCCACGAGGTATATACACAGCCATATCGGCGTGCTGCACCGGGGCGATTTCGACAATGCCGTTACGCTCATGACCGAAATTGCCAAGGTACTCGACACCAAGACGGTGGCATCACTGTAAAGTATGAAAAAACAAACGTTTAACAAGGTCTTCGGTTCCGGGAAGGTCGGTATCGGCGTCATTCACCTGGCGCCTCTGCCGGGGAGCCCGGGCTATGGGGGTGACCTGGACGCCATCGTCGGCAAAGCCGCCATGGAAGCCGGGACCATGGAGAAGGCGGGTTTCGGCGGCCTCATCGTCGAGAACTATGGGGATATCCCGTTTCACAGCGCAGAGGTCGGGCCCGAGACCATCGCTTCCATGGCGCTCGTGGTTAAGGCTGTGCGGGACGCCGTGAAGATCCCGATCGGCGTGAATGTTCTCAGGAACGACGCCGGGGCCGCGCTTGCGATTGCGGGCGTATGCGGAGCGCAGTTCGTGCGCGTGAACGTCCTGGTGGGCGCCTTCGTTACGAGCGAGGGCCTCATCGAGGGCAAGCCGGCGGAGGTGCTGAGGCTGAGGGACGCCCTGGCGCCCGGCTGCCTGGTATTCGCCGACATTATGGTCAAGCACGGGGCGCCCCTCGCCACTACTACTATAAGTGAGGACGCTCTCGATGCGGCCGAGCGCGGCATGGCCGACTGCGTCATCGTGACGGGCAGGCGGACGGGCCGTCCGCCTTCGGCCGGGGAACTCACCGAGGCCGGGGACGCCCTCGCGCGGGGGACGAGACAGGTGCCCCTTCTGGTGGGAAGCGGCGCATATCCGTCCAACCTCGAGAGCCTGCTGGATGTCGCAGACGGCGTTATAGTCGGGAGCTACATGAGGAAGGGCGGCGTGGCTGGAGCCGAACTCGATCTGGACCGCGCCCGGGAAATGGGCGGCCTGGTCGCGAAATACGCTGGAAAGGCAGGAAAGTAAAGTGACGATCAGAGTGTACGACACCTTTGATGCCAGGAAGAAGGACTTCGTCCCCGTCGAGGAAGGCAAGGTAGGCATGTACATGTGCGGCATGACGGTGCAGGACAAGCCGCATGTGGGACATATGTACGCATTCGTATGTGGTGATACGATAAGGCGCTATCTCGAGTACCGAGGCTATGAGGTGACGTACGTTCAGAACTTCACGGACGTGGATGACAAGATCATCGCCAGGGCCAATGCCGAGGGAGTGGAATACGGTGAGATCGCAGCCCGCTACATGGCGGATTACTTCAAGTACGCCGACATGCTCAATATCAAGGAAGCCAGCATACACCCCAAGGCCACCGAGCATATACAGGATATCATTGACCTTGTTAACACATTGGTTACAAATGGGTTCGCATACGAGGCCGGGGGCGATGTCTATTTCGAGGTGAGTAAGTTCAAAGGCTACGGCGGACTGTCCAAGAAGAAGGTCGAGGACCTCAGGGCCGGCGCCCGGGTCGAGGTCGGCGAGCACAAGCGCAGCCCCATGGACTTCGCCCTCTGGAAGGGGGCCAAGGAGGGGGAGCCGTCCTGGGACAGCCCCTGGGGCAGGGGACGGCCTGGCTGGCATATAGAGTGCTCGGTGATGTCCATGAAATACCTGGGCAAGACCTTTGATTTTCACGGTGGCGGGACGGACCTTATCTTCCCGCATCATGAGAACGAGGTTGCCCAGTCGGAGGCCGTGACCGGGCAGAAGTACGTTAACTTCTGGCTGCACAACGGCCTGCTGACGCTTGCGGGCGAGAAAATGTCCAAGTCTACGGGCCACTTCTTTGCCATCGAGGACATCGCCCGGGAGTTCGAGCCCGACGTGATCAGGTTTTATCTCATCTCCACGCATTACAGGAGCCCCATGGAGTTCAGCCGGGACCGGCTCAAGGAGGCCAGGGCGGCCGTCGGCAGGATGCGGAATACTTTCAGGGCCGTGGAGTCCTATGTCGGCGACGACAAGCCGGGGGGCTTGCTCGAGGACCTGTCGGGGAAGGACCTCGAGGTGTGGGAGAGCATCCTGGACAAGGAGAAGAGCTTCGTCGAGACCATGGATGACGATTTCAACACGGCCGGGGCCATCGGCTATGTATTTGAAATGGCGAAGGATATAAACAACTTCCTCAAGGGGGAGGAGACGCCCGCCAAGAAGTTCGTGCTCTCGAAGGGCCTCGAGAAAATAAAGGAACTCGGGGACGTGCTGGGGATTTTCCGCGGTCTGGGCGGCGAAATTATCCCCATATCCGGCCTGCCGCCGGAGGTCGCCGGTCTTCTCGAAGAGCGCAACGGGGCGAGAGCTGCCAAGGACTGGACGAGGGCCGACGAGATCCGCAATCAGCTCGCCGCGCAGGGTTATTTCCTGGAGGACCGTCCAGAGGGCAGCATCGTGCGGAAATGATCCGGGCCTTTGCGCGCCTCCAGACCTGACCACTTACTTTAAGTGAAGCTTCCATCTTGTTTGAGCTCAAACATTTTTCCGCAAAAAAGCCTTGACAATGACCTTGCTAAGGTATAAATTTGCGGTCGCATACAGTTATAGGATTAATACGCCTCATAAGAAGCCGGCGCAAGAAATTTGCTGCGAAGGCCGTTGGTGTATTGTGGCTTTTTTTGCAGACCGGATGGGGTGCATGGGGGCGTTTACGTATTTTTTCTTTACATCGGGCTGCTGGCGTAGCTCAACGGTAGAGCATCTCACTTGTAATGAGAAGGTTGGGGGTTCAAGTCCCTTCGCCAGCTCCAGTGCAAGAAAAGAGAATCAAAAAAAGAATATTGAAGCCAGGCTGGGGAGGTTCCCGAGTGGTCAAAGGGAACAGACTGTAAATCTGTCGGCGAAGCCTTCGGAGGTTCGAATCCTCCCCTCCCCACCATTAACTCGCTAGCTAAGGAGTAACTGGCGGGAATAGCTCAGTTGGTAGAGCATCAGCCTTCCAAGCTGAGGGTCGCGGGTTCGAGCCCCGTTTCCCGCTCCAGCTAGAGACGGTAGGGCAGCTGCTGCCAGGGCGCAGAAGCGGCGGGGGCTGTTCGCAGGTGAGTGCCCGCGTAGCTCAGTAGGTAGAGCATTTGCATGGTAAGCAAAAGGTCATCGGTTCGAATCCGATCGTGGGCTCCATTTAAAAACTTTTAGGTTTGTTAGGAGGGGGACAGAATGGCAAAGGAGAAGTTTGATCGCACCAAGCCTCACCTGAACGTCGGGACGATTGGCCATATCGATCATGGCAAGACGACGTTGACGAGTGCGATAACGCTGTGTTTGAGCC
>Ga0272444_10001129_pt1 | contig 26379 bp, 22 predicted proteins | sample SSMForm13_FD_201033 | JGI IMG/M metagenome (GOLD analysis project Ga0272444, IMG submission 201033) | Marine sediment archaeal communities from Little Sippewissett salt marsh, Falmouth, MA, United States - SSM-Form-13 | ecosystem: Environmental > Aquatic > Marine > Wetlands > Sediment ...
GGCCCGCACAGCGCGTCCCGCCCACCCCAGCTTCTCCGATGGCGCGAATCCTTCCCAAACGAGCAGGCACACTTGCGCCCAGCCATACCAAAGCCAGACCGCGCCCACAACTGCAAGCGCCATGAGGACTTCCCGCACGTCGTCCGGAAAAGCAAGGGGCCTCGCTCGAGCCTTCAGGAACACAAGAGCCGTGCCCTCGACGGCGACCAAGGGCAGGGACAGTAGTGACACCTTGCGAAACCATCGCTGTACTGACGGGGGTACATTGGCCTCGGAGATGGTTCGCGGTGCCTGCTGTTCCTGTTGTTCGCTCATTCTCTCACCAGCAGTCTGAAACGGTCCGGGCATTCCAACACCGCCCCGACCAGGTAGAGGCTTCCGCAGACGACGACCACGCCTTGTGGCCCTGCGCTGTCGCGGGATGACCGCAGGGCCTCAACAGGATCGGCCCACGCGCCCAGGACGGTGCCACCGGCGGAACGCAGGACATCGGCCAGTTCCGCCGGGTCGGCGGCGCGCGGATTGTCGGTGCGGGTGAAGACCACGGGCACCTCGTCGTCGGCCAGGACGCGCACCATGCCGTCGATGTCTTTGTCGGCGGCACAGGCAAACACGATCACGGTCCGCCTGTTCGGATAGTACTCCGCCGCCGCCACGAGAAGATGGCGGAGGCTCTCGGCATTGTGGGCCCCGTCGAGGATGACGGTCGGCTGGCCCGGAAACACCTGCATGCGGCCCGGCCAATCGAGCGCCGCCAGAGCATTGCGAACGCGCCCGACATCAACCCGGTTGCCCAGGACCGCCTCGGCTGCGGCGATGGCGCACGCCGCATTGGTCCCTTGGACGCGCCCGGCCAACGGGATGAGCAGGTCGTCGTACGCCGCCCTCGGCGTGTGCACGGTTACCCGGCTCGCGGGTCGCGCGGCCTGAAAGTCCTTCCGCCATTCGACGCGAACGTCGTTGCCGAGACGGATGACCGGAGTGTCGGCGTCTCGGGCGGCTTGGTCGATCGCGGCCTCGGCCTCCGGGGTTTGCGGCGCGAGCACGAGCGGCACACCGGCCTTGATAATCCCCGCCTTCTCCCGGGCGATGCCGGCCAGGTCCGGCCCGAGCTGGTGAACGTGGTCGATGCTGACCCGCGTGATGACCGACACCTTGGGCACGATGATGTTGGTCGAATCGAGCCGCCCACCCAGGCCGACCTCCACGACGGCAACATCCACCTGAGCGCCGGCGAAACAGAGGAACGCGGCGGCAGTCAGCAGCTCGAAGAATGTCGGCGACTCATCCTGCAGGCGGGAGTCGCGTGCGTCGGCCACCTGCCCCAGGGCGCAACGCATGGCGTCCTCGCCGATCCATCGGCGGTCGATCTGAACGCGCTCCCGCAGGTCCACCAGGTGCGGCGAGGTGAAGAGGCCCGTCCGCAGCCCGTGCCCGCGCAGGATGGCCTCGATCATCGCCGCGGTGGACCCTTTGCCCTTGGTGCCGGCGACGTGGACGGAGCGGAACCGGCGCTCGGGGTTGCCGACAGCGGCCGCCAGGCGAGCCACGCGGTCCAGGCTGAACGTGTCGGCGTTGTAGCGCACGCGGCGCATGCGTTCGTAGTCAGTGCTCCGGGTGAGCCAGCCGATGGCCGCATGGTATGTGTCGAAGCGCTCCGCCATGAGGTCTCCACGCCGCTGGATGACACGTAGCAGCGATTCGGGGAACCTTTCGCCGCGCATTGCGTATCTTAGAGTGTGCTGCGACGGCGGACAAGCAGGCGAGAAAGATTTTGACACCCGGTCCGCCCGCGGCCTAGAATCGTCGGTTGCAGTGTCCGAAAGGGTCAGACATGGAAGCCCCAGGCGGCTTGACACACTCGCAGCGACGGCATGGGAAGAACGTCGCCCCGAGGCTGGTGCTGATTCTGGCGCTGCTGGCGCTGGTTCTCGGCGGGATGGTGCTGCTGTTTGTGATGGCGCGGCATCTGGACACGGGACAGGTCGAGACAGCCCCGCCACCAACGGCAGACGTTCAGCCGTCGCAGGAGGCGCCCGCGGCACCCCCCGATGTGCAGCCCGCGACGAGCGAACCGCCTGCCGCCGAGAAACCTGCGGCCGCGGGATTGGCTACAGAAGAGGCGCCTGCGCCGGAACCCTTAGCCGACACCGGCGAGGCATCGGATGCTCAGGGCTATCCTCCGCCGCTGCCGTGGCCCAGCGACGCCGACCTGCCGATCCTGAAGCGCTACGAGATCGACTGGAAGCATGGCGAGACGCTGCTGCAGGACGTTCGCGACCACGCGCCGGTGCCCGACACGTCGAACCCGTGGAAGGACATCTACGAATTCGACGAGGCGGCGCTGTACTGGCTGATCCGTACGGTGGCCAAGTTGCCGCGCGAGGCCTTCAAGCCGGGGCCGCCCGAGGACGAGGTGGACTACGACCAGTTGCTGTCGATGCCGCAGAGCTTTCGCGGCGTGCCCGTCACCCTCAGCGGAGAGGTCGGGGGGGCCGCGAAGTGGGAGGTGCCGCGGCCCAAGCTTGCAGGCTTCGACCGTTTCTACAAGGTGGAACTGTACGAGCCGACCAAGGACGCCCTGGCCAACGTGTGTACGGTGTTCGTGTTCGACAACCCGGGGCCGCTGCTTCCGGGGACCACCGTGCGCGCCAAGGGGTATTTCTACCGGATTCGAGACTACGAGACGAACCACTACAACGAAGAGCTGGAGGAAAACGTCGCGTACCGTTACTCGTGCCCCCTCTTCGTCGCCCGGTACCTGGAGATTGTGGAGAAGAGCCAAGCGGCGTCGCGCGATACGCGGTCGGACTTCCTGCTGGTGACGACCGCCGCGGGGTTCATCGCGCTGGCCGCGATCACGTTCTTCTTTCTCAAGCGGCTCATCGCCCGACGTGAGTCGCTGGTTGCGGCGCGACAGCAGGAGGAGTTGACCGCCGAGGAATTGAGGAAGCGACTGCGCTTCCTGGAGGAAGCCGAGAGATCAGACGGTCCGCCGCCGGCGTCGGGTCGGAATACCTGACGGCCGCGTTTGGCGGCCTTGAGAGGTGACATGGAAACAGTCGACGTTGCCTTGGGCGATCGGAGCTATCGGATACTGATCGGCAATTCGCTGCTGGCCGAGGCGGGACGGCACATTGCCGCCGTGCTCCGCCCGGGCCGCGCCCTGATCGTTACCGACGAGACCGTGGCCGGTCTGTACCTGGCGCCGGTCGAGCGGTCGCTTCGGGAGGCCGGGTTCACCGTTTCTGCCGCGACGGTTCCGCCGGGTGAGCCGTCGAAATCGCACGAGCAACTGCTCGGGCTGTACGACGCATGCTACCGTGCGTCGCTGGAGCGCGGGTCGGTGGTCGTAGCCCTGGGCGGCGGCGTGGTCGGCGACCTGGCGGGCTTCGCGGCGGCCAGCTACCTGCGAGGGATCGCGTGCGTGCAGGTCCCGACCACCCTGCTGGCCCAAGTTGACAGCAGCGTGGGCGGCAAGACGGGCATCAACCTGCCCGGGGGCAAGAACCTGGTCGGGGCGTTCCACCAGCCGTCCCTGGTGCTGGCCGACGTGGGGACACTGGCTACCCTGGATGACCGCCAGGTGGCGACCGGCATGGGCGAGGTGGTCAAACACGCGATGATCCGTGATGCGGCGCTCTTTGAGCGACTGGAGGCCGTCGCCGACAGGCTCCTTTCCGGCGACGCGGCGGTGTTGGAGACGATTGTCGCATGGAACTGCCGCATCAAGGCCGAGGTCGTGGCGGCCGACGAGCATGAATCGGGGGTCAGAGCCATTCTGAACTACGGCCACACGGTCGGCCACGCGGTGGAGCAGGTGGCGTCCTACGGGACGTACACCCACGGCGAGGCGGTGGCCCTGGGCATGAACACCGAGGCCGACCTGGCTTGTCTGCGCGGTGACACCAGGGGCGAGGTCCGCGCGCGGCAGCAGGCATTGTTGCAGCGGTTCGGTCTGCCGTCGCGTCTGGTGGCGCCCTTGCCCGCGGAAGACCTGATCGCCGCCATGCGACACGACAAGAAGGTTCGCGCCGGACGCGTGCGTTTCGTTCTGCCGCAGGACATCGGCACCGTTCACATCGTTGATGACGTGAGGGACGAGGAACTCTCCGAGATCCTCTCCAGACTCTGACGGCAACGGGGCAGGACGACATCGACATGCGGCGGCCGCGACGGACTCCGGCGTGAGCCACGGCTCCGTCAGCGCCGCAGGCGGAGCATTCGACGAGGCCATTGGATACACACGATCCAGGTTGGGGGGCTTCGAAACCATCTCATGCCAGATGACCTGACAAGAGCGAGTCTGCGCCTGGCATTGACGCCGGGAATCGGCGGCGTGTCGTTCCGCGCGCTGCTCGATCGTTTCGGGTCCGCCGAGGCCGCGGTGAAGGCCACGGCCGTGGAATTGGCCGAGGTGCCCGGTTTCAGCCGGAAACGGGCGGAGGAGACTGTGCGCGCCCGGGCAGGGATCGACGTGGATACCGAAGTGGCCTCGGCGGCCGAGCACGGGGTGCGGATTCTGCCCTACGGCGCCGCCGAGTACCCGGTGGCCCTGACGTACCTGGCAGCCCCGCCGGCCGTTCTCTATGTGCGAGGCCACCTTGTGGCGGAGGACTGTCGGGCCTTCGCGATTGTCGGGTCGCGGCGATCGAGCCTCTACGGGCAGGAGCAGGCCGAGCGATTCGCCGCAGGACTGGCCGGGGCGGGGTTCACGATTGTGAGCGGGCTGGCCCGGGGCATCGACATCTGCGCCCACCAGGGCGCCCTGAAGGCCGGCGGGCGGACCATCGCTGTGCTCGGCAACGGTCTGCCGGCCACTATCCGCCTGAGCACTCGACGCGGGCCGACGAGGTGGCCGACCATGGGGCCGTCATCACCGAGTTTCCGATGGGCACCCAGCCTGCCCCGGAGAACTTCCCGCGGCGGAATCGGGTCATCAGCGGACTGAGCCTGGGGGTGCTGGTCATCGAGGCCGGCAGGAGGAGTGGAGCCCTCATCACGGCCTCGCGAGCCGCCGAGCAGGGGAAGGACGTCTTCGCCCTGCCAGGGCGCGTGGACACGCCGTTCACGCAGGGCACGCACCGGCTGATTCAGGACGGGGCCAAGCTCGTGCACAGTCTGGAGGACATCCTCGACGAGTACCCCGACCTGGGCCTCGCATCCGTCGGCAAGGAGGACGGACAGGAGAGCCTGCCACTGGGTCCCCAGCTTGATCCGCAGGAGGAGGCCATCCTGGGCGTGCTGGACGGCGAGCCGTTGACGGCCGACCAGATCGCCGAGCGGGCCGAGCTGCCGGTGACTGCTGTGACCTCGCAACTCACGCTGCTGGAGTTGAAGCGCCGAGTTAAAGCGCTGCCGGGGCGACGGTTCGCCCGGCGCGGCAACTGATGCGTCAGGCGGCGGCCATCAGCGATTCGCCTGCCGTGCCGGGTGCGCGCGTCGAAGGGCCCCCTTGCCGCCAGACGCCATCACTGCTACACTGTGCGGCACCGGCAGGTCAGTCCTACCGTACAGCGCTGGGAACAAGGTTCGGGCATGGAATCCATATCGGTTCTTATTGTTGAAGACGAGCGGATGATCCGCGAGAGTCTCCGTCGGCGCTTGACCCGCGAGGGCATGCAGGTCAGCGAGGCGGAGAACATGACGGGTGCCCGCAAGCTGCTCGAGGAGACGGACTTCGATGTGGCCTTGGTGGACTACCGTCTGCCGGACGGCGACGGCGTCACGATCCTTCGCGAAATCAAGTCCCGGTCACCGACGACGGTGGCCATCATGGTGACTGCCTTCTCGACGGTGGACATCGCGGTCGAGGCCTTGAGGCTCGGGGCCAACGACTTCATTACCAAGCCGTTCAGCCAGGATGAGATCGTGGTATGCATCCGGCGGGCCATGGACACCCAGCATCTGCGCGACGAGGTCAAGTGGATTCAGTCGGACGCCAGCAAGCAGTACCAGTTCGAGGCCATGATCGGCCAGTCGCCCGCGATGCTGCATCTGAAGGAGGTGGTCCGCAACGTAGCCACCTCGCCGGCCCGCACCGTGCTGCTGGAGGGAGCCAGCGGCACCGGGAAGGACTTCCTGGCCAAAATCATTCACTACAATTCCCCGCGGTCGCAGCGTCCGTTCGTGAACATCACGTGCACGGCCATTGCAGAAACGCTGCTCGAGAGCGAGTTGTTCGGTCACGAGCGCGGAGCCTTTACGGACGCTTGGGCGCAGAAGAAGGGATTGTTCGAGATCGCCAACGAGGGAACGATTTTCCTGGACGAGATCGGGGACATGCCGGTGGCCCTTCAGGCCAAGCTGCTCAGATTCCTCGAGGAGCGGGCTTTCCGCCGTGTCGGCGGCACCAGGGACCTGAGCGTCGACGTGCGGATCATCTCGGCAACCAACCACGACATCCGCGGCCTGGTCTCCAAGGGCAGGTTCCGGGCCGACCTGTTCTACCGCCTCAACAGCCTGATGCTGGTGCTGTCGCCGTTGAAGGATCGCAGAGAGGATATCCCGTTGCTGGCCGAGCACTTCGTGAAGGATCTCGGCCGAACGCTGCGCATCAACGTCAAGGGAATCACCGACGAGGCCATGGCGAGCCTGTCGGCCTATGACTGGCCCGGCAACATCCGCGAGCTGCGCAACGTCATCGAGCGGGCGATGCTGCTCGGCCGCGGCGAGTCCATCACCCCCGCCGATCTGAGCATCGAGAGTACCACGCCCCCGGCGAATGCGGCAGTGGTGGAAGCCGACACGCTGTTGGGCCCCGACGGGGTGGACCTCCATGAGGTGGAGCGCCGCCTAGTGGCCGAGGCCATCGAGCGGACGAAAGGCAATCAGACACAGGCCGCCAGACTGCTCAGAATCAGTCGCGACCAGCTTCGGTACCGGCTCGAGAAGGTCGGGCTGCTGGAGCGCCGCAATCGCTCCACCGAGAGATCGCGCCGAAGCTACCCTTAACCAGCAGCAGAAGGACGGAATGAATGGACGTTATCGGCAACATGAAGGAGCGCGCCGCAGCATGGCAGAAGCGTGTGATCGTTCCGGAGACCATGGACCAGCGAGTTCTCGAAGCCGCCGCAACGGTGTCGCAGGAGAAGTTCGCGCGGATCGTGTTGGCGGGCGATCCCCGAGTCCTGGAATCGGCAATCAGGGACAAGGGTGGCGATCCGGACCAGGTCGACATGGTTGACACGGGCGACACCACGCTCCTGGAGGAGTTGGCACGCGTCCTGTGCGAACGGCGAAAGCACAAGGGAATGACCCTCGACCAGGCACGCAAGACAGTCCACGAACCACTCTACTTCGGGGCCTGTATGGTCGAGAGCGGCAAGGTCGACGGCATGGTGGCCGGCAGCATTGCCTCCAGCGCGCGGCTCATCCGGACGGCGATCCACTGCGTGGGACCGGCAAGGGGACTGAAGACCGTCTCGTCGTGTTTCCTCATGGTTCTGCCGAACACGGCCTTCGGCGACGAGGGCGTGATGCTGTACGCCGACAGCGGCTGCGTGCCGGACCCGACGGCGGCGCAATTGGTGGACATCGCCCTTGCGGCCTCGAAGAGCTACCGGCAGTTCACGGGACTGGAACCTCGGATTGCCATGCTGTCGTTCTCGTCCAAGGGCAGCGCCAGCCATCCCCTGGTGGACAAGATGGTGGAGGCGACGGACCTGCTGACCCGGCGTGCGCCGGAGTTGCTGGTCGACGGGGAATTGCAGCTTGATGCGGCGGTGGTTCCCGACGTGGCCGCCCTCAAGGTGCCCGACTCGCCCCTGAAGGGCCGGGCCAACATCCTGATCTTTCCCGACCTGAATTCGGGTAACATCTGCTACAAGATGACGGAGCGCTTCGGGGGCGCCCTGGCGGTGGGCCCGATCCTGATGGGGCTGGCCAGGCCCATCAACGACTTGTCGCGAGGGTGTTCGAGCGAGGAGATCGTGGGCGCCGTTGCCGTGACGGCCGTTCAAGCTGCGGACGATTCTCAAGACTGATCGAACGAGAAAGGCCGCACGTGTCGAAACGGATCTACATCGCCGCAACGCGGCAGAACGACGGAAAGACGACCGTCTCGCTGGGGCTGATCTCCGCGCTCCTGGAACGGGGCTACCGCGTCGGCTACATGAAGCCCGTTGGCCAGAGGGTGGTCAAGGCCGGCGACGCCGTGGTCGACGAGGACGTGCTACTGGTCCAGGGGATTTACGGCATTCGGGGCGATCTCCAGGATTCCAATCCCATCGGCATCCCCAAGGGCTACACCGAACAGTACATCCGCGGAGAAATCAAGAGCGACCTGCCCGAACGGATCATGCAGAGCTTTGCACACGTCAGTGCCGACTGCGACGTCGCGATTATCGAGGGCACGGGGCACGCTGGCGTGGGCAGCGTGATCGACCTGTCGAACGCGAAGGTGGCTCACATGCTGGAGGCCGACGTCCTGATGGTCACGGTGGGCGGCATCGGGCGGCCGTACGATGAAGTGGCGCTGAACAGCTCCCTGTTTCGCGCCGAGGGCGTCGACCTGTTGGGCGTCGTGGCCAACAAGGTGCTCCCCGCCAAGATAGGGAGAATCCGCGAGACGCTGGGGCTGGCCTTCCGGCGCATGCAGACTGAACTCCTGGGGGCCATCCCGACGGTGGATATCCTCAGCGGCCCGACCATCGCCCAAGTGCTCGAAGACGTGGGGGGCGACCTCCTGTCGGCGGCTGCCGACCTGTCGCCCGCGGTGACCAACGTGGTCATCGGAACCACCAAGCCGGATTTCGTGGCCAGCCATTTCCGCGGTCCGACGCTTCTGATCACCAGCGGCGACCGCGATGACCTGATCGAGACCGCTCTGAACTTCGCACGGCGCTCGCACCCTGAGGGCACACTGGTGGGCATGCTGCTCACAAACGGGCTGCTGCCCAAGCCCCGGCTCCGGCAGGCCATCGAGCAGACACAGGTGCCCGTGCTGGGCATCGGCACTCCGTCGTATGCCGCCGCCTCCAGAATCCACGACCTGCTGGTGAAGATCCGGCCCACGGACACACAGAAAATCGAGATCGTCCGCGGACTGATTCGCGACAATGTCAACGTGGATCACATCATCGAACACATCGGGGCCTAGGAAGACACACGGCGGGGTGCCGTGGACGCTGGCCGCTAGAAGATGTACCTCATCAAAAGCACGCCGGCCACGGCCAGCAACGCGAACGCCAGGGCACACCAGTTGAAGTACCGATCGATGAACCGCTTGACCGGTTCCCCGAACACGCGGACCAGCGCCGCGACGACGAAGAACCGCCCGGCGCGGCCCAGCGTCGAGGCGACCACGAATCCCAGGAAGAACGGCCAGCGCCCCGCGGTCATGCCCGAGGCCACGACACCCGCAGCGATGGTGAATACCTTGTAGGGGATGGGCGAGAACGCCGCCACGAACACCCACAGGTTCATGCCGGGCTTCATGAGGGCGACCAGGTCATCGAACTGCCTGCGATAGTGGTAGAAGTCGACGATGCGGTTGCCCACCGTCTCCATAAGGTAGAGGCCGATGAGAAAGCCCAGCATGCCGCCGAGAATCGACGCCACGGAACACACGGTCGCGTAGTGGAACGACTTACGTCGCTTGCCCAGGCCCATGGCAATCAGCAGCGGGTCGGGAGGCACGGGGAAGAAACTCGACTCGGCAAACGCCAAGATCGCAAGGGCCGGGGTGGCGTATGGCGTGTCAGCCCAGTGGAGTACCCAGTCGTAGAGACGGCGGAGGAGGTGCGCCCGGCGCGGCTTGGCCGCAGGTGATGCCGATTCGCTCTGCCGTGGGAGGTCGGACACGTCGCGGGCTCCTGCACTTGGGGGGCGTCGGGCCATAACGTGTTGTCGGCCAAGGCCGCTGACAGTGTGCACTTATTATCGCGCGGGCGTGCAGCGTGGCGCTCGGAGCGGCCGGCGCACAACGAAGGCGCGAAGGTCAGACATCCCCGGCCTTCACGCCTGCGATCAACACCCGGCCCCGCTCTAGGCCTTTGCCCGGGCCGCCTTGGCGGCCTGCAACTTCTCAGCCATCCGGGCGATCTTCCTCCCGGCGGCATTCTTGTGGATGACGCGCTTGGCCCCGGCCTGATCGAGAGCCTTCTGGGCCAGCTGAAATGCCTGCTCGGCCTCATCGAGTTTCCCCGAGGTCAGGGCCTCGGTGAATCGGCGGCCCAAGGTGGACAGGCGGCTCTTGGCCGCCCGGTTCTGAACTCGGCGCTTGGCGTCCTGGCGAAGCCTCTTCTTTGCGCTGGCAGTGTGGGGCATCTGCTACGGACCTCCCTCTTCCATTTTCAGGTCGCCTGTTGTTCTGTCGGCCGCTTCCGGTGAGCTCCGCAACTCCTGGAGCCGCTTGGCCGCATCGCGGTACTGGAAATCGCTCATGACAATCTGACTATAGCACTCCGTGGCTTGTTGAACTCGCTGCATGGCCTCGAAGGTCAGACCAAGGTTGTACCGCAGCTCTTTCCACATGGCGTCGCCCTGGATCTCGTAGCCGTCGATGGCCGCCTGAAACTGGGCTGCCGCTTCCTGGTACAGCTTCCTCTGAAAGAAGCACTTCCCGAGCATGTTCAGCGACAGGATCTTGCGCTTCGGGTCGCGGGTCGACATCTGGAACGACCCAATGGCCGGGTCCGCCTGGTTCAAGCGGTACTGCCTCAGGCCTAACTCGTATCGGACGGTCATGTCGGTAGGGTATTCGTGAGCCCGTTCGGTGAAGACCTCCAACTCGAACTGGTTTCGCCGGTCGATGAGGTCCTGCCGTCTCCGCTGGGCCTCCTGGTCATCGGGGTTGGCCCTGATCTGTTCCTCGACGGCTCGCAGTTCCTGGCGGAACTTGCGGATCCTCAGGTCATCCATCTTGACCTTGACCCGGTAGTCGGCTCCCCCCGTGGCCGTGCGGGCCTTGCGATAGTACTTCAGGGCGTCCTCGTCGCGCATGGCCCGGGCGTAGGTGTCGCCGACGGTGATCATCAGGTTGACGTCGTCCGGCTGTTCCTCCAGCTCCTTGGCCATCTTCTCGGCCCGCTGGGCCAGTTCGTCCTCTGCCGTCACAACTCGCTGCTTGGCGCTTTCCTTGGCGAAGTCGCTGTCGCGGATTCGCTCGTGGAACGTATCGACGTCCTCGAGACCATCGCCGATGGTCTTGCGTGCCGCCAGGTCGCGGATGCGCTTCGTGTGGCGCCCCGACTCGCTCTTGTCGAGCCGCTCAGCCTCCTGGAGGCTGAACATGGCCTCCTTCCACAGGCCGCGGGCCTCGTACACATTGGCCATCTGCACACACATCGACTCGGTAAGTTTGCCTGCTCGCTTGCCCGCGTCCAAAGCCCGGTCGGCATAGAAGACGGCCGTCTTCGGCAAGTCCAGGCTATTGGCCATCTGGGCAAGCTGGGCCAGTTCCAGATGATTGTCCGGGGCACCAGTCATGGCCCGTTCCATCTCGAAGAAGGCGCCCTTCTTCTTCCCGGTCATCTGGAGCATGTTGGCCTTCATCCGGGCGGTCGTGGAAGCCCAACTCTTGGTCTTCCCGGCGGCCTTCATGTGTGCGGCGGCCTCGTACAGAGGTTTGTGGCCTCGCACAACGTCGTCCGGGGTATACCGCAGCCCCTGGAGGTACAGTGCTATGGCGTAATCGTAGTTGTTGCGCCGGGCCGCTTCGTCGCCTCCCGCGAAGCAACTCTCGGCCCTTTGAAGGACCTCGGAGGAGACCTCAAACTGCCCATCGGCCGGCGAATCGTCCGCCTGATCCTTCACCTCGTCCTTGGCCACGCATACACCTCCCGTGCTGCACCGGGCAATGGAGCCCGGCCGACCGGCCCAATCCGGCCACCACCGACCCAGGATGGCAAAAGGAACAGTCTACCCCACGAGCGTCCCAAGTCAACAAAAATCAGATCCGCCTTGAACCGGACGACGCCTGACCCTAGAATTCAGACAGCAGGGCGTGTTGGCGCCTTGTGCAGACCTATGGAGCCCCACCGATGAAAATCCTGTGCTATCCGAGCGAGGTCCTGCGACAACCGGGCGTGGAGATCGTGCGCTTCGACGATGAGCTGGCCCAGGTCGCGCGGAGGATGCTCGAGACCATGTATGCAGGCATCGGCGTCGGACTGGCCGCGCCGCAGGTGGGCCTGTCCACACGCCTGTGCGTGCTCAACACCACAGGAACCCCCGAGGGTGAACTGGCTCTCGTGAATCCCGAAATCACCGAACGCAACGATGCGGTGACCGGCGACGAGGGGTGCCTGAGCTTTCCCGGCATTTTCATCAAGGTCCAGCGGGCCGCCAGGATCAAGGTCCGCTATCAGGACCTCAGCGGCCAGGAACACACGCTTGAGGCCGACGGCCTTCTTGCCCGGGCGATTCAGCACGAAGTGGACCACCTGAACGGCGTTCTGCTGATTGACAAGATGACGAAGGTGCAGCAGTTAGCCAATCGCCGGGCCCTCAAGATGCTCGAACTCCGCCACGCCGGAGACGGCGACGCATTCGTCGGCTGAGACCCAGAGCGGCGCACCTCGAAAGGACACGCTGACCGTCATGAGACTGCTGATGGCTGCGACCGGTGACTTCGCCGCCCCGACGTTCCAGGCCCTGGCCGCGAGCAGCCACCAACTCGTGGGCCTGATCACCCAACCGGACAGGCCTGCCGGCCGGGGCAGGCGGCTGGTCGCCAGGTCCCTCAAGCACGCAGCCCTTGACCTGGGCTTGATGGTCATGCAACCCGAGCGGGTCGCCGGGGCGGAGATGCTCACCCAGGTCGCCGGGCTTGCACCGGATGTGCTGGTGGTGGTCGCGTACGGGCAGATGATTCCTGCGGCGCTCTGTGAGTTACCCGTCCTTGGGGCGATTAACGTCCACGCCTCGTTGTTGCCGGCGCTGCGCGGGGCGGCGCCCTGCAACTGGGCAATCATCCGGGGCCTCCGGGAAACGGGCGTCACCGTGCAGTATCTGGCACAGAAGATGGATGCCGGCGATATCCTGGGAAGCCGCCGATGTGGAATCGGATCCCGCGAGACCGCGCCCGAGCTTCACGACCGGCTGGCGGCGCACGGTGCCGAGTTGGCCCTTGACGTCCTGGCCCAGATAGAAGCTGGCACCGTCAGGCCCGTGGCACAGGACGAGAGTCAGGTGACCTATGCGCCGCGGCTGAAGAAAGACGACGGTATCGTCGATTGGCGACTCAGCGCCCGGAAGATCGATTGCATGGTCCGCGGACTGAAGCCCTGGCCGGGTGCATACACGCACATTGCGCGACGGGGCAAGGGCTCACTGCGGATCCTCCTCGAAGAGGTCATGCTCCGGGACGCCGGACTTGCAGAGCCTGCTGCGCCGGGCACCGTGGTGGACGTCGGCGGGGGGCTCGTCGTTGCCACCGGGGATGGGCTGCTCGACATCCTGTCGCTCAAACCACAGTCGGGCAAGGTCATGTCGGGCAAGGCGTTTTGCAACGGTCATCAGGTTCGTGCCGGCGACCGGTTCGCACTGCTCGCCGAGCAGGCATAGGGAGACCTCCGCCGCTATCATGGGACGCGTATTGAACTGGTTCAACAACGTCGCCACGCGATGTCGGCGCAAGCGCTACAGGCCGGAGGAAGTCTTGCTGCTGTTCTCTTCGTGCCTCCAGAGAAGCGCGTGCGAATGCAACGTGCGCGAGTCGCTCGGCAACTGCCGTCGCTGCGGTCAGTGCGTCGTCGGCCCCATGCTCCGCCTGGCCGACGAACTGGGCATCCGGGTGTTCATGGCCACGGGCGGTCGGCTGGCGGCCAGGGAGGCTCGCAGCCCGGACGTCAAGGCCATCGTCGCCGTGGCGTGCTGCAAGGAACTCTCCGAGGGCCTCAAGGCGGTGTTCCCCAAGCCGGTTGCCCTCCTGGAGATCGCGACGCCGCACGGCCCGTGCAAAGACACGCAGATCGACTTCGACGTGGTCCGCGAGGCCATCAACCGCTTCCTCCATTGATTCTTGCTCGTGACAGGCCCCAGACCCATGAACGCCCGCGAACTGGCACTGTCGGCACTCATTGAGGCCCAGCGATCGTCCGCCTACGTTCAGGACAGGCTCCACGCCCTGATGGCGGCGCACCATCTGCCGGCCGCCGACAGAGCATTGGCCACGCAGATCGCCCAGGGAACAACACGGCATCGCCGCACGCTCGACCATCTTCTGCAGACACGGCTTAAGCACCCCATCGAGAACATGCCGCTCGCGGCACGGCTGATTCTGGAAAGCGCCGTGTACCAGATCGTCTTTCTCGACCGCGTCCCGGACTACGCCGTGGTTGACGAGTCGGTCTCGCTGATGCGCCGGCAGGGGCTCGAACGCCTGGCCGGACTGGCCAACGCCGTGCTGCGCAAATCGCCCAAACTGCTTGACCGCGAGACGCCTCCCGAGCAGGTCCGCAACCCGCGCCGGCGGATTCCCTCGCCGCACGCCGAACAAGGCCGGCCCATCGTCCTGCGCGAGCCTCTGCTCCCGGCCGATTCAGTCCAGCGGCTCGGTGTTGCCATGAGCTTCCCCGACGCCCTGGTCCGCCGGTGGGTGGCCCGGTGGGGCATGCAACCGACCGAGCGGGTACTGCAGATCCTCAACAGGCCACCGCGCACCTTCGCCAGGATCAACTCGCTACGCTGCACACCACAGGAGGTCCTGGAGTCCTTGCCCGAGGCGTTGCGCAGCTCATCCCGGACGCGCCGCAGCAACGTCCTCGACCTGACCGGCCTGCCCCACGCTCGCCTTGTCCAGTTGCTGGAGCGAGGGATGATCACCGTTGAGGATCCTACGGCCGTGCTGCCCGTGGAGGCCATGCAGCTTGAGCCGGGCCAGAACGTCATGGACCTTTGCGCAGCCCCGGGCGGCAAGACCTCGTACATCGCCGAGTTGCTCGCGGGGCAGGGGACCGTCACCGCCGTGGACCGCGGCAGGGAGCGGCTTGACCTTCTGCGACAGACTGTTGAGCGGCTCGGCCTGTCGAACGTCCGCGTGGTCGACAACGACGCCTGGGCCGCGACCGCCGCCGAGCCCCAGGCGTTCGGCCGCGTTCTCGTCGATGTGCCGTGCAGCAACACGGGCGTCCTCAATCGTCGGACCGACGCCCGGTGGCGCTTCGGCGATCTGAGCCTCCGGTCGCTTGCGCGCGTCCAGGGAGCGCTGCTGGAGCAGGCCGCGCGGGCCACCCGGGTCGGCGGGCTCTGCGTCTACTCCACGTGCAGCCTGGAACCCGAGGAGAACGGCCGGCGTGTACGACAGTTCCTGGCCGCGGCACCGTGGATGGTCCTGCAAGCCGAGAGGGAGACACTACCGTCGGCCGAAGGCGATGGTGGCTACTATGCCCTGATGGTCCGCCTCGACGAGGTCTAATCACAGCCCCGCCGCATTGCCGATAACACCGGTGGTCGCCAATGGTCTTGTCGGAGCGGTAGGTGCCATGTGGGTTATTGTTCTGTTCTGCGCCGCGATGATCGTCCTCTTGATCAACGGGCTCATTCAGCAGGAACACTTCCGCCTCTGGCAATTGTACCAGGATGAGCTGGCCGACAAACGCCGGGCTCAGGTGGCAGAACAGAAACGCGCGGCGGCCGACAAGATCAAGGAAGTGCTCCGTCAGAGGCGCGCCGGGGCCGATGTCGACGTCAGCGGCGAGTTGAACGCCGCCATCGCCGAGGCCCGGGGAGGCACGCCGGTCCCGGACAGCCAGATGGCGGAGCCCCAAGGCGAGACCGAGCAACCCAGCGAGATCGCAGAACCAGTCGCGCCCAACTGATCGCTTGCGACTGCGTCCCCAGGAAGGACCGTCTTGATGCCGCTCACCCGCACGCCAGTCGTTCTGACGCTCTGTCTGATCTTCGCGGCATTGGCCGGTTGCAGCCACCCCGCTGAATGGATCTCTCAGCCTGACCTGCACACGACGGCCGGTATCCTGGGGCCCGCCGAAGTCACCGGATACGACACCAACGGCGATCGCCGCATCGATTACCTTCAAATTCACAACGAGCGCGGCATCAAGCGCCGGCTGTTGTTCGACACCGCATACGATGGCAAGTTCGACCTGGCGGTCGACCTGAACCGTGACGACCCGGGCAGCTTTCGCACGCTGTTCGTCCTTCTCGACGGCATCAGCTACGACCTCGTGGCCGACCTCCACGCCGAGGGTCACTTTCGCCTGTTCTATCCACCCGGGCGCATCATCCCGGGTTTCCCAACGGTGACCGACAACATCTATGCCGACTTCTTCGAGACGCCGCGCCCCTTCGGCGTCGAGGCCCTCTATGCAGACCGGCAGACGCGCCGCATGGGAGGTGGATACGGGCTGTACCTCAAGGGCGGGAACGAGCGCGTCTGGCCTCGCCACATGCTCTGGCGACAGAGCTATCTCTACGACGGCCTGGTCTACGTGCTGCCGGACTGGGTCGCGGTTCGCGAGTTGGACTACTGCATGAAAGCCGCTATCGAGTGGATCGAGAAGACCGACGAGCCCTACGCAGCCGTCTACCTGGTCTCCACCGACGCCCTGGGCCACAAGATGGGCCACGAGTACCTCAAGCAGTTCCTCACGCGCGTCGACGAGGCGTTCGAGCAACTGGTCTGGCGTGCGCGCGGCCGGCTGAGACTCCTCTGCATGGCCGATCACGCTCTCAATGAGACTGAGATGAAACGAGTGAACCTGATCCCGGAACTGAAGTCCGCCGGTTACCGGCCGCGCGACCACATCGAGTCCGACAGCGACGTCATCGTCCCGGCCTTCGGCCTGGTGTCGCACGTGGCGATCTCCACGCTCCGACCGGCGAAGGTGGCCGAGGCCGCCGCCAAGGCCGAAGGCGTTGAGTTGGCCATCTACCCGGAAGGCGCGCGGTTCGTCGTTCTCGGTGCCGGCATCGATGCCCCGCAAGCTGTCATTGAGACCCGGGCCGACGGTGCCCTGCGCTACAACGACATCCGGGGCGACCCGTTGCGTCTGCAGCCGATTGTCAGTCGCATGAAGGCCGCCGGGCAGATCGACGAAGGCGGATGGGCTTCGCCCAAGGCTTGGCTCGACGCCACGTGGAACCACATGTTCCCCGATCCGCTGGTCCGCATCACCAGGGCCTTCCAGGGCAACGTCGAGAATCCGCCAGACGTGCTCCTGAGCCTCGCACCGCAGTACTACTTCGGCGAGAACCAGTTCGAGGCATTCGCCACGTTGCGCGGCACGCACGGGTCGTTGCGTCGCTGCGCGACCACGACCTACGTGCTGTCGAACTTCTTCGTTCCGCCGCCCTACGAGCGCGGGACACAGCTGCGCGACGCCCTCAAGGCGCGTCTTGGCCTGCCGACTCTCCTGCCACCGCAGCGCCCCTAGCGTGCCGGTGCGCGCACCTCGCAGCACGTCATGCGCGACCCCCGACCTCATTACTGCTTCCGCATTGCTTGACACACCGGCCGGATCGCCTATAATCCGGCGGTTCCAGGCGAGCGCACACCGCAGGACGCCCGCCGCACGCACCGAGCGAGGTCCAGTCGATGAACATCTCGTGGAAATGGCTGCTTGAATATGTCAAGTACCGGGGCCCTCGCGACAAGGCGATCCAACTGCTCACCATGTCCGGCCTCAACGTCGACTCCGTCGAGGAGTTGCCAGGGGGCGATACGCTGCTGGACGTCGAGGTCACCAGCAACCGGCCCGACTGCCTGTCGCACCTGGGCGTGGCCCGCGAACTGGCAGCGCTGACAGGCTCAGAGTTCACTATCCCCGAGGCCGGCCTGTCCGACGGCGATGAGCCGGTCGAGGCACTGACCAGCGTTTGCGTGGACGATCCCCAGGGATGCCCGCGATACACCGCCCGGGTGATCCGCGGCGTCAAGGTCCGCCCGAGTCCCCGGTGGCTTACCGAGCGGATCGAGGCGATCGGCATGCGGCCGGTGAACAACGTGGTGGACGTGACCAACTTCGTCCTCTACGAGCACGGTCAGCCGCTGCATGCCTTTGACTACGATCGGCTGGCGGAACACCGGATCATCGTCCGCCGCGCGGCACGCGGCGAGGCGTTCGTGGCCATCGACCATTCGCAGCACCGGCTCGAAGACACTGACCTGGTGATCGCCGATGCCGACCGGGCCGTGGCCCTGGCGGGCGTCATGGGCGGCGTGGATTCCGAGGTCACGGACCAGACGACGAACGTGCTCATGGAATCCGCGGTCTTCGATCCCCTGATCATTCGCACCACGAGCCGCGCGCGGCAACTGCAGAGTGAGTCCAGCTACCGTTTCGAACGCGGCGTGGATTGGGACGGGGCCGACTGGGCCAGCCGCCGCGCGTGCCAGCTTATCCTGGAGACGGCCGGCGGGACGATGGCACGCGGCGTCGTGGACATCGCTGCTGCGCCACCCGAACCGCCTGTTCTGACACTCCGGTTCGACCAGGTGCCCAGAGTGCTGGGCATCGGGGTGCCGCCGGATGAGATCGTGCGCATCCTGAAGGGGCTCGGCCTGACCGTCGTCAGGGAAGAGGCCGACCGCGTGCAGATAGTGCCGCCCCGATTCCGGCGCGACCTGGCCCGCGAGGCGGACCTGATCGAGGAAGTGGCCCGCATTCACGGCTACGACCGTGTGCCGTACTTGAAGCACATCCTGACGGTGGCGCCGCGGACCGACCGACGGGAAACCGTCACCGGGATCGTCCACCAGGTGCTGGTTGCCGCGGGATTCCACGAGGCGATCACCCTGACGCTGACCGACGCGGCGTCGGCGTCGCTGTTCTCGCCGGGCGACACGTCGCCGCCCCTCCAGACGCGCGAGGGCGGTTCGGTCGAGGCCAACGCCCTGCGCAAGAGCGTGCTGCCCGGCCTGCTCCAGGCTAAGCGGAACAACCAGGACGACGGCGTGGGGCGCGTGGCCCTGTTCGAGATCGCCCGGGCGTTTCGCGACGCCGGATCCGACGACACGCCCCACGAGTCGGTCCACCTGGCCATCCTGACCGACGAGGACGACAGTGTCGGCAGGGGAGTGCTCGAAGCACTTGCCGAACGGCTCGGGGCCAATGGCGACATGACATTTGATCCGACGGACCGCATCGAGGAACTCGACGACGACGGCCAGGCAAACATCACGCTCCGGGGGGAGGTCATCGGCTTCTGCGGCATGGTGTCCGGCTGGCTGGCCGAGCGGTACAAGTTCCGCCACGTCCCGTGGGTGGCCGAGGTGGCGTTCCAGCCGTTGTTGGATGCCGCGTTGCTGGTTCCGCGTCACCGCCCGGCACCGGAATTGCCGGCCATCGAGCGCGACCTGGCCCTGGTGGTCGACGAGGCGGCCCTGTGGCGGGATCTGGAGGCCTGCATTCGCGGCGCAGGCGTCGACGAGTTGGAGGAGGTTGCCTACCTGAGCCTGTACCGCGGGGAGCAGATCAGCGAAGGCAGCAAGTGCATGGCGGTCCGCCTGAGATTCCGCGGCCGCGGGGCCACGCTGACCCATGAGCAGGCCGACGCGTTCCAGGCCCGCATTGTGGGGGCCCTCAAGGCCACCTTCGGGGCCGAATTGCGGACCGGGTAGCCTGCCTGAGCGGGCAATTGGGCTTTGACCCGAGGCCGTTTTGGTGCTAAAGTCAGTGTGAACGGACGGCCGATGAAACTTGGTGGAACCGGCGATTCATCGGACCGGTCCCAATGACAAGTGCATAGAATCCTCTGCCTGGTTCGTGCTTAGAAGCTTGTTTGAAACAACCTATGAACCCACGAGGGGCCTGATCTGCCGGCGAGCACGGCATGCCTCCACTGTGAGGACGCCAGTGTCGCGCCGCTAGGGTACCCGCATTCGCGTTGGGTTGCTTTCAAGGCTTCTTCCGGCCAATGGGTGGAGGTTCTATTATAGAAGGCCCGACCACAGCGTCGGGCCTTTCTTTGCGCGCTTGCCGCGCCTGCTGCGCACGGACGGAGCGCTATGCGCCGGCGACCTTGAGGTCCACGGCCCAGACACGGCTTGTGGCGGTGATGAAGAGCGTCCGCCCTTCGGTACCCCCGAAGGTGCAGTTGGCCGCCGTTTCCGGCGTGTGGATCTTGCCCAAGAGCGTCCCGCCAGCGTCGAACACCCATACGCCGTCGCCCGCTGTGCTGTAGAGCCGACCGTCGGCATCGCAGCGCAGCCCGTCGGGCACGCCACAGCCGATCACCGCAAAGACGTCGCCGCCCGTGAGCGTGTTGTCCGGGCCAAGACCGAACCGCCGAATGTGGTGAGTCTCGGTGTCGCTGTCGGCAATGTAGAGGATCCGCTCGTCGGGCGAGAAGCACAGACCGTTCGGCCGAGAGAGACTGTCGCACGCGGCCATGGGCTCGTCGGCCCCCGGATCAAGGCGGAACACATAGTTTGCCGGCTGCTCACGCTCCTCGGGCTTGACGCCATATGGAGGGTCGGTGAACCAGACGGCGCCGTCGCTCCGGACGACGACGTCGTTCGGCGAGTTGAGTTTCCTGCCGCGGTAACTTGAGGCGATGGTGGTCACGTCGCAGCCCGGCGTGGTGCGCGTGACGGTTCGGCTACCGTGCTCACATGTGATCAGGTTGCCGTCCATGTCGACGGTGTTGCCGTTGGCCCGGCGGCTTGGCCGGCGAAACACTGCCGCGCCCTCCTGTTCAGTCCAGCGATACAGTGTGTCGGCCGGGATATCGCTGAAGATGAGGCAGCCCGCCGAGGCCCACCAGCACGGCCCCTCGGTGAAGCGCAACCCCTCGGCGATACACACCGGTTCGGCGTCCTCATGGATCACGTTCCGCATGCTGGGCTGGATAACCTCGATGTGATCACTCACGCGGCTGCTCCTTCTGTGTGGGCTCGGGCGCAGCATGGGAAAGAGGCCTCCGGTGTCATGGCTGTCCCGTATGCGACGACTCCCCGCACGGTAGTTCCGATCGCATTGGGACGCAACCGTGGCGCCCCGGCGCGGGGCTACGGTCGCCAGATAGTCCCGTCGGGCAGACGGCTGACGGTCCACGTGGGATTGGCGTCGTCGCACGGGTGCTCGGATGCCAGACGCTCGTCGAACTCGATGCCCAGCCCGGGCCGGTCGTTGGGATAAACGTATCCGCCGCGCAGCACAGGCATGCCGGGGAACATCGCCTGCTCGGCCTCGCCGCGCCGGCCCCATTCCTGGATGCCGAAGTTGTGCATGGCGACGTCCAGGTGCACCGCCGCGGCCATCCCCACGGGTGAGACGTCGCCCGGACCGTGCCACGCCGTGCGCACGCCGAACGCCGCGCACAGGTGCGCCAGCTTCAGCGCGGGCGTGATTCCTCCGATCTGCGACAGATGCACGCGGATGAAGTCGATCAGGCGGGCCGACACCAAGGGCGTCCATTCCAGGGGATGATTGAACAGCTCGCCCATGGCCAGGGGCGTCGCGCAGACCGACCGGACCTGCCGGAACCAGTCAACGTCCTCAGGTGCGAGCAGGTCCTCGAGGAAGAACAATCGCCACGGTTCCAGGGCCTTGGCAAGCCACACAGCGTCGATGGGAGCCAACCGCTCGTGAACGTCGTGCAACAGCTGGACCTCGTCGCCCAGTTCGTGGCGGAGTGACTCAAACAACCGCGGCAGCGAATGCAGTCGTTCACGCGGGTCGAAGTAGGCCCCATCGGGCCGACTGTCGGGCCCCGGCGGCTCGGACTCCAGGCCGACATATCCGCCGAGCTGGCAGCGGACATGACGGAACCCGTCGGCCATCAGCGTGCGAACACGGTCCGCCACCTCGGCCGGATCGCGACCGCCGGCGTGAGCATACGCGGCTGCGGCTGGCCGGCACCGCCCGCCCCACAAGTCGTGGCACGGCATGCCGGCCAGCTTGCCCTTGATGTCCCACAGGGCCATGTCGATGCCACTCAGGGCGTTGTTCAGCACCGGCCCGTTCCGCCAGTAGCCGTTCACCATCCCTGACTGCCACAGGTCCTCGATGTTGCGGGGATCCTTGCCGACAACAAACGGACCGGCGTGGTGATCGAGCGCCGCCTTGACTGCGCGGTGCCGTTGCGTGAACGTCGCACAGCCCAGACCGTACAGGCCGGGCTCGCTCGTGGTCACCTTGACGACGATCAGGCGTTGCGTGCCGGGCTGCGTGAGAAACGTCTCGACCTTGTCGATGCGCAGGTCTGCCATAGGAGTCTCCCGAGGTCAGATGAGGATACCCGGCGGCGCGAGTTGGGCCATCAGGCCCCCGTCCACGTATAGCACGTGGCCGGTGATGTAGGCGGCTGCGTCGGACGCCAGGAACGCCACGGCCGCGGCGACATCGTCGCCCGTGCCCGGGCAACCCAGTGGAATCAGGGCCGACTTACTGGCGACAAGGTCCGGTCGGCGCTCGCGGAAGTCCGCGCGCGGTGTGAAGCCCGGAGCCACCGCATTGACCCGGATGCCCTTCGAACCCAGCTCGATGGCCATCACGCGCGTCAAAGCATTGATGGCCCCCTTGCTGGCGTCGTAGCCGGCGGTCCCCCAGTGGGCCCGGGTGCCACCGACCGACGAGATGTTGACGATCGCACCACCGCGCTGCGAATCGGCCATGTGCTGCGCCGTCGGCCGGCTAAGGCCATAGACGATCCGCACGTTGTCCTCGAAGCTCGACGCATAGGCTGCGGCGTCCAGCTTCAGGAACGGCTTCGATGCCTTTGAGGCCGCGTTGTTAACCAGGACGTCCACGGCTCCGTACCGCTCGAGCGCCGCATCGAGCACCCGCTGAGCCTCGTCCAGTTGGGAGAGGTCCGCCGTGACCCACTGGCAGTCAATGCCGGTTGCCTGGAAGTCGGCAGCAATCGCGTCGCCTGCCTCGGCGGACCGAGACGCCATAGTCACCTTCATGCCCTGGCGACCGAGGAACTCCGCCACGGCCAGGCCGATCCCGCGGCTCGTGCCGGTGACGATGGCCGACTTGCCCGACAGGTCGGGGAAACGCGCCGATACGGCGCCCGCCAGTTCACTCATCTCATGCACTCCCTCACACAGCATGCCCCTGGGCCGCCCGCCGAACGCTCCCCATGGCCGTGCGGACGCAACAGTATAGTCCGGTGCCTGCGGGGTTCCAGTCCTTTTCACTCTGTCAGCCACAGGCTTGCCGCCGGCGAGTCCGTCGGGTATGGTACCCGGGACCGGTCCGGGTAATCGCGACCGGCCTTGTCAGGAAGGAGAGACCGGATGAATCGAAGCAGGAAGAAAACTCTGATTCGCAAGCAGGTAACCCGCGAGCGCCGCGCAGCAGCGAAGCTATCCGATGCCATTGCCGACCTGGCCGAACCGGGATTCCAGGAGTTCCAGTCGTCGAAGCTCCTGGCCGGTTACCTGGCTGATCGAGGCTTTCGCGTCGAATGGCCGTGGCGCCATCTCCCGACGGCCTTCAAGGCCACCCGGGGCAGGGGGCGCCCCGTGGTCGGCCTGCTGGCCGAGTACGACGCGCTGCCCGACTGTGGCGCCGAGCCAGGCACCTGGGGCCACGCGTGCGGACACAACCTGCTCGGGGTCGGCTCAGCCGTGGCCGCCGTCGGCGCCGCAGGGGCACTCGACTCCGCCGGGCTCAGCGGCCGCGTCGTCCTCTGGGGCTGTCCGGCCGAGGAGGTGGGGGCCGGCAAGGTTTACATGGCCCGCGACGGGGCGTTCCGCGGCCAGGACACGATCCTCGCGTGGCATCCCGGCGGCAACCGCGTCGGCCGCAAGGGGGGCGCCGCCGTCGACTCGGTGCTCTTCGAGTTCACCGGCAAGACTGCCCACGCCGCGGCCAGGCCGGAGCAGGGCCGAAGCGCCGTGGACGGCATGATGCTCCTGGACGTGGCTGCCAACTATCTGCGGGAACACGTCGCGGAGAACGTGCGCATCCACATGTGCATCCGCTCGGGAGGCGACGCGCCGAATGTCGTCCCGGGATATGCCAAAAGCTGGTACTACGTGCGCGGCAAAGACCGGGCGCAGGTGGACGAAGTGCGCGAGCGGCTGGCCGCCGCGGCACGTGGCGCCGCCATGGCCACCGGCACGCACGTCAGGGTCCGGCGCCTTTCCGGCATCTATAACCGCTTGGAGAACGACGCCCTCAGTGACGCCCTGCTCGAAAACTTCAGGCTGTTCGGCCCCCCACGGGTCACCACTGAGGACAGCCGGAGACTCAGGAAGCTCGGCGTCAGGAAGCCCGAGCACACACGAGAACTCTCGACCGAGCCCGGCGAACAAAGTCGCGGGTCGACCGATGAGGACAACGTCTCGTGGCTTGCGCCGCTCAGCAGCGTCTGGGTCACGTGCACCAGCAAACACGCGACCGGGCACCACCGCAACTACACGGCCGAGGTGAAGTTGCCGTTCGCCCATCGCGGGATGCTGCGCGCCGCGGAGATCATGGCGGCGACCGCCCTGGACCTGTGCGCTGACGCGGCACTGCTCAAGAAGGTGAAAGCCGAGTTCCACAAGCGCCGCGGCCGGTTCACGTACGATCCCCTGGTGCCCAAGCGTCAAAAACCACCCACCGTGAATCCGTGAGCCGGACACGTGAGTCCCTGCAGGCGTGATCGTGCCGGGCTTGCCTTTGGCCATCTTGCGGAGCCGTTCCGCTGTTGACCGGGCAGGATGACCTTCTATAATTGTCTCCCTGCGGACGGTCGGCGCCGTCCAGGCTCATACCAACCGGGTGGAATCCGACATCCTGAAGGAGACGACAGCCATGAAACGCTCCGCGCCACTCTTTGCAGCCCTTGTCGTTGTGCTGGTCGGGACCCCGCTGGCGGCACAGGAGGTTGCCAACGATGCCCCGCCGGTGGTTGAACTGTACGCTCAGTCGGGCAAGATCAACAACTTCGTCAAGGACGCGATCGCCTATGTCCGGGCACATGCGGACTCGCCTCACGTGCCGCGCATCCTGGGGGAGCTGCTCATGCTGGGCAAGGTCGCCGGCCGCGAGGAGATCGAGCGCGACGCGCGCATCGCTCTGCTGATGGCACACGGCCGGACGGTGTCGGGCCGCTATGCCCTGGTGACAATCAAGGACGCGAAGGCATGCCGCAACCTGCTGGAAACCGCGTTCGACCGCCTGCCGAGCGAATTGCGAGGGACGATGGGCGCGCAATGGACACGTGCCGTTGCGGCCGCAGTGTCGCACTTCGGCCCGGACGTGTTGCGTGACCGGGCGTTTGCTCTGAAATGCGCCCTCGTGGCCCGCTCCGCGGGCAACGCTGAACTCCAGGCGCTGGCCAGGCAGGCGTTTGACAAACTCGCGAAGGACGATCCGGACAGCCGGCGGCTGGGCGACGCGTGCCTGTCGGCCGACATGGCACCCAAGGACCGGTTTCTGGCCGTCCGGGGACTGGCCGAAGCCGGGGGGACACGGGCCATCGAGCGTATCCTCTACGCAATGATCGGCGAGGACGCCCAACAGACCCCCGAGGTACGAGAAGCCTATGCCGAGATGCTCCTGGAGAGCCGCAGGGTGGCCGAGGCCATGCCCATTCTCGAAGAGCTGGTCAAGACCCGGGCCGACGCACGACTGCTGTTCCACCTGGGCCGGTGTCGGCTCTGCACGGGAGAGTATGAGGCCGGGCAGGCCGATCTCGAACGGCTCCGCCGCGACTTCGCCGACAGCCCATGGGCGGAGGCCGCGGGGCAGCTCCTCGCGGCCGCTCCCGGGATCAAGGAGCGGCTGACGGCCAACGCTGCGGCCATCTCGGAGGCATTCCTGGGTTACACGGGGACCGACTTCATCGAGGCCCGGATCCGCATCGAGGGCGCCAAACCCAAGGTGCCGGCGGACGTTTACCTTCTGTCGGCACCCGAGCAGGGCGTCTTCGCCATGCAATACCGCGACGCCGGACGCCTGGTGTTGGCCTACGAGACCATGCAGGACGGCTGGCGGCTACTGAGCGCGGAGGATGAGACGATCTACGTGATCAGTGGAAAGCCTATGTATATGGCGGCACACTTCGCCGTCAACAACACAACTCCCGGCGAACTGGGGTTTTCGTTCGCGGGCAACCTCGTGGATTCGAAGGCCAAGGCACAGAAGGCTCTGCGGTACGTCGTCGACCGCGAGCATTTCGGCACGAAACGCAAGGCCGCCGCGTTCCTCGATCTTCTGGTGCGCCACTATGGCGTCCTGCCCGAGGCGATCGAGGGCAAGGATGGGCTGAAACGCTACGTGTGGCTTCAGCCGGGAGTTCGAGAGGCCGTGTGCAGTCGATGCGGATTCGCTGTCGATGCCAACGGCAAGCTGGTCGAGTTGGATCTGGGCAGTGTTCGTATCGAGAGACTACGCTACGGGCGGGCCGAGGGCAAGCTGCCCGAGCCGCCCGACTGGCCTGATCTGAAGCGCGTTCGCATCAGCGAACCGGCTGAGATGGTCAAGGTGTTCGGCAAGCTGATGCTCAACATGGTGCGCATCATGGACCCTGACG
>Ga0272444_10001130_pt1 | contig 26353 bp, 33 predicted proteins | sample SSMForm13_FD_201033 | JGI IMG/M metagenome (GOLD analysis project Ga0272444, IMG submission 201033) | Marine sediment archaeal communities from Little Sippewissett salt marsh, Falmouth, MA, United States - SSM-Form-13 | ecosystem: Environmental > Aquatic > Marine > Wetlands > Sediment ...
GCCCTAAACAGCCCCCTCCAGCCAAAACCAGCCCCAGAACCAACCAGATCACTCCTTGATAAGTGCAAAAAAGCGTATCAGTAACGGAGAAAACATGACGCGAAACCCGGACAATAACGGTCAATTTTAATCAACCCAAGACAAAGAACCACCATGCCCCAGCGGAAATCCACCGTCAAAGAAATCAAAGAAAGATTCGACAAAGACGTAGAAAGATTCTCAAACCTCGACATAGGCCAAACCACCACAGTAGACGCAGCAAAAGCCATGAACCTCACCACCACAGCAGCCGCCCTAGCCACACCAAAAGCCACCCACATACTCGACATCGGATGCGGCGCAGGAAACTACACCCTCAAACTACTCCAAAACATACCCGACACACCAGTAACCCTCATAGACCTCAGTAAACCCATGCTCGACCGCGCCCAACAAAGAATATCAGACGTATCAACCGGCACCATAACCACCATCCAAGGAGACATCCGCGAAATAGAACTCGGGACTGAACAATACGACATAGTGCTAGCAGCCGCAGTACTCCACCACCTCAGAACCGACAACGAATGGACAAACGTATTCAAAAAAATCTATGACTCACTACGCCCCGGCGGAGGCTTCTGGATATTCGACCTAGTAACCCACACCATTCCCCAGATCCAAGAACACATCTGGAAACAATACGGCGAATACCTAGTAGAATACAAAGACACAGAGTTCCGCGAATTAGTATACGGCTACATAACACAAGAAGACACACCAAAAAGCCTCACATACCAGACCAACCTACTCCAAAAAACAGGCTTCAAAAACACCACAATACTCCACAAAAACCTCTGCTACGCCTCCTTCGGCGCCATCAAACCAAAATAGCTAAAGAAGCGCATCCCGGGCCCGCTGAGAAACCTCAGGCCTACTACGATTCACAAGAATCTTGTTATGTATCAAAGTCTTACGAACACCACTATTTAGCCTCCGTATCGCTGCCGAGCTATCACTACTATTCAATATACCCAGAATCTCGGACCGATAGAAAAACACCATATTCTCAAACGTCTTATCACTGATACTCATCCCAGTCATCTGCATAAACCGAGCCTCATGTCCATCAGAAACCAACTCCTTCTTCTCATCAACCCTAACCTTAGCCAAACGCTGAGCCTCCACAAGACCAGGATCATTACTCCAACGCATAACCCTGATATCCCGAATCAAAGTACCCCGCCTAACACCAAGCTTAGCCGACAACTCAGAAAAACTCAGATTCTGACTAATACCTTCCAGCAAGGCTTCCCTTCGCTCCTCCTGCTCAACCGTATAACCCATCAATATCACTGCACACTAATCGCATCCACACACAGGCATGGTAGACGAAGAATCCTGCACCAAACTACATACATTGGGCTCATTTAAAGCAGTGCATTAAACACCAAACTAGTACCTGACCCCAGCCTTCTTCCCCAATGCCCGATGGAAATTAACCCGATACCTCTCGTCCCCACCAAGCATATCATAAATCAACCCATACTCAGCCCTCAACTCATCAACCCCCGGAACCACCCGAGCGGGCACATTCACACCCACCTCATTCTTAAACAAATCAAAAACCCCGGGATCAGCCAAGGCAGCCCTACCTATCATCACACCACCCACACCCATACCCAGCAACAATCTAACCTTCTCAACGGAATCAATACCACCATTAGCAATCACAGGCACACCACCAGCCTCCTCCACACACTCAGGAAAAACACTGTAATCCTCAGCCTCATCAGACCCCTGCCCAGCATGCTTCGCATGAACAACAAAAAAATCAGGATCAACCCCCCGAATACTATTGAGATACAACTTGTTATCCTTCTCCAACCTGCTCAACCCCAAACGGATCTTCACCGAGACAGGAAAACCAAAATCCCGAATCAAAGAAACCAGCCTCTGAGCCTTAGCACCCCGCTTCACCATAGCCGCACCCTTACCCCGCCTAATCACATCCCTGCTAGGACAACTCAGATTCAGGTTAAACCCCATAAACCCCTCAAAAGCCTCAAACCCAGACAAAAAACGAGTAAACTTCGCCTCACTACTCGTAAGAACCTGCACCTGCACAGGAGTAGCATCCCTAGCCCTCACCTTCTCCAATGAGCCCCTGTTCCCTCTGAGCAGGCTCTCCACATGAGTCATCTCGGTAAAAGTAAGATCAGCGCCATGCCGATAACAAAGCGTCCTAAACACGCTATCAGCGTAACGCTCCATAGAAGCCAACATAAACAAGATAATGGATAAAACCACCCACCCAATAAAAAGATGCACAAAAATCCACCATAACTAAACCCCTCACCAAAAAAGAATAGCCGCTAACAGGGGGGAGGGGGGTAGAGCATCAGAGCCGAATCCAGCCCCCTTCAACCATAAGAACCCCCAGAACACCCCAGAAATGATCCTGATCTATACAAAAAACCGGAACAATCAAAACCAAAAAATGCACCGAATCCCCACCAGCGGACCCCAACCAATAAAAGCCGCCCAACAAAGAAACACCAAATGACACTAAACGGCAAACAAAAAATCAACCTACGAGCACAAGCACACCACCTAACCCCCCAGATACAAATAGGCAAACACGGCGTAACACCAGAACAAGTAACCCAGATCAAAAAAACCCTCAACGACCACGAACTAATCAAAATAAAATTCAACGCCCACAAAAAACAAAAAACCACACTAACCAATGAAATCACCGAAAAAACAGAATCAGAACAAGTAGCCCTCATCGGAAACACACTAATCATATACAAAAAACACCCAGACCCAGCCAAACGACGCATAAACCCCGACTCGAAATAATCAGAAATCAAATAACTTAAAACCAATAATATCAAAAATATATGGAAATGGCTAGACAAAAAATAGATAAAATAGACATAACCATCCTACGAAACCTCCAACGCGACGCACGAACAAAATACAGCGACATAGCTAAACAAAGCCAAGTAAGCGTAGACACCATCATCAAAAGATACCGCAGACTCCAAAAACGAGGCATAATCACAAAAACCACACTCCTACTAGACCCCCGCAGATTCGGCGACGAAGTAATAGCCAACTTCAACATAGACGTCGAACCCCAAAGTGTCACAGAAGTAATCACATTCCTAGAAAAACAACCAAACGTCAAATTCAGCACCCACGCCATGGGCGAAGACGACATATTCACAATCGCAACCGCACGCAACATGAACGAGATGAACAACCTCAAAGAAAAAATACAAAGCCACAACATGGTACGCGAAGTAAAAACCAGCATATGGGTAGACCAATTCCTACTCTGCCCACAAAACTTCGAACTAGAACCACTAATGGAGAAAAAACGATGAGCACCCCCCTAGACAAGAAAATAGTTGAGTATCTCACAGAAGACGCCAGAATGAGCTTTAGAAAGATAGCCAAGATTACCGAAAAATCCACGGACACCATTATCAACCACTATAACAGACTAATCGAAAGCGGTGACATCAGGGGCAGCACAGTAGTAGTAGACATAGAAAAAATAGGATACCAGGGAATAGCGGCATTCGAGATTGATATCACAAGCAGCGATGATATCACCAGCGACCACATCATGGAGACCCTCATAAAAATGCCCAATATTATCGTTGCCACCAAGACTGTCGGTGAACACGATATACTACTACTTGCAGTAATCCATAACCTTGAACATTACCAGATAATCAGTGAAGAGATAGGTCAAATCCAGGGAATAAAGAACATATCCTCAGACATATGGTCAGGCAACAAAAAGATACTACCAAAATACTTCATAATATAATCAATCTATCTTAACCCTTTTACCACTTCAAAGCATCAGCGCTTAACCGAGGAAAAAACCCTGTAACCGCTCTTTCGTGCAATAACCTCATGGCTGCCGAATACATCATCGAAGAAACCCGCCAGCATGTTACCCCCCTTATTGCTCTGGATTACCATCTGCAGAACCCCGCCCTCAACGAGACGCTCAAAGGCACCAGAAACCATGGGGTAAACAATCTTATGCATACCCGCAGAGACAGGGGGATTCGAGACAATAACATCAAACACCATATCCCCAAGTGGCTCGTAGAGATGCCCCTCATAGACGCTGCAATTCTTGAGTTCATGGCGCAGAATATTTAGTCTAGTTAGCTTGATAGCCCTGTGATTCACATCACTTAGAAAAACACTTAGCTTGGGTGCCTCTATCGCTGCCATGATGCCGATAACACCGATACCGCATCCCATATCTAGAAACCGCCCACTCTCAGGTATCAGCATATTCTCAACGAGCACCCTAGTACCAGTATCAATGCGTTTAGCGCTGAAGACCCCATGGGAGGTTAAAAAGCCGACACGCCTACCACGTAGAACACTCTTGATCAGCGCGCGCTTGTCCCTTGAGGATGGCTTGGACGAGAAATAATGGTTGCTGCTCACAGTGAAGATACACCCATATTATTGCATAAATTCTTCGTAAGCTACCATGACTTTGGATAGACACCGCTGGGCATCAACACCCGCTCAATCGTAGCAGCGATACCATGATCCTCTGCCTGTATCTTGCCGCTGTTCATATCAGCACGCATCAAGGCAACAGCCTCCCCTTTCTGAGTCATGACACATATCAAGTCATTCACATTGATACCTGCCTCATAACGCAGAATACCCGGAATGGCTAACTGAGCACCGTTACAGATAGCCTCGACCGCAGAGTCCCTGATCCATATCTTGGGCAGCAATTGAGCTGCATCCTCATATGGTCTAACTATCTTCCTGAGAAGGGTATCATCACCCTCTTTCCTGAGATCAACCGCCTCACTCAAATCATATAGGGTAAACAAGTCAGACTCGGTGAATGGTCCACTGCGGGTCCTACGAAGCTCCTGCATGTGAGCCCCACATCCAATTACCTCGCCCACATCAAAACAGAGCTTCCTGATATAGGTCCCACTCTGGCAGGCAACCTTGAATAGCCAATTCTTCCCATCGCCCTCCATGAAATCAATCTTATAAATATAACGAGTCCTTAACCTCCGAGAAACACTGCTCCTGAGCGGGGGACGCTGAAATATCTCACCAGTGAAAAGATCAAGGGTCTTGCGGACAGTCTCCTCAGAGACTTCCTCATGAGTCCTCATGACACAGACATACACTTTACCAGAGTCCAGTAAGGCTTGAACTATCTTGGTGCTATCCTGAAGCGTAACAGGCAGGACACCAGTAACCTTGGGGTCCAGAGTACCACCATGACCTACCTTGTCCAGCTCCAGTAGCTTCTTGATCCATGCAGCCACCTCGTGACTTGTAGGTCCAGGGGTTTTATCGATGACAACCATGCCGAACCGGATATAATCATTGATGGGTCTCTCCTCGGGGGGGCACCCATACTCTGGGTTGATCTCCTCTTCGGCTTTCACCCGTATTTCTCTGGTTATCTCCCAGACCGGCTTCTTCATAGAATACCATCACTCATGGGGCTCATTTAAAGAGATAGGCTATCTACGCTTATCCTCTCGTTCTTGCCTTCTCTCATCTTGTATACGCTCGGAGTCTATCTTGTAGTTCTCCTCGTCATCCAGTCCAGCGCGAAGACTATGGTCCAAGAGGCTTTCATCTTCCCAGAGAGTCTTCCCCTCATCGATGGAGGTATCAAGTGCATCTAAAAGCTCCTCAATGGAGGCGCTCATATCATCCAAGTCTGTGCTGAGTTCCTGCTCAAAATCACCACTTATCTCAGCGGCCAACTCTGAGGCATAGACCGCCTTATCCATTGCGTCTCCAAGGATTTTTCTTAGTTGTTCTAAAGCGAGGAATAGAAGATTGATTTCTCTGCTCATACTATTTGCTTTGAATTGGTGTTGAATAAAGGGATCGATGAAGACAGGATATAAAATAGTGAACCCCGTGTTCTTAGGGAAGTAAATGATATCAAACGAGACAACCAGAAGGCTGATGATCGAAAAACAAAGGATAGGAAAAAAACCAAGGAACCCAGCTAAGAAACATGTTTACTCGACCATAGAGAACCTTGGCTGTCTCCAGATAGATACTATTAGCGTGGTTGAGCGAGCCCACTACCTCACATTATGGAGTAGACTAGGCAAATACGAAAAAGACAGCTTGGACAGCCTCGCGTATAGGGATCGTAAAATATTCGAGTACTGGGCACACGCTGCTTGCTATGTCCCAACAGAGCACTACAAGTACTATATCGAGTCCATGATGATACGCGAAAAAGAGCTATTAACCAGACTGAAAAAACGCACAGGCAAGGGAAAAGAACTCATCGATCACGTGATCAAGCGGATCAAGGAAGAAGGCCCCCTTGCATCCAAGGATTTTAAGTCCGAGAAAAAGAGGAAAGGCGGCTGGTGGAACAGGAAAGATGAGAAAGTCGCCATGGATTACCTCTATGGGGCAGGGGTATTAGCGATAGAGCGCAGGGAGAATTTTCAGAGATATTATGATCTCACTGAAAATGTGATGCCCATATGGGTGGATACTGAACCACCATCGGAGGAGGAACGTGCATGGTTTTTCATTGAAAAGACCATGGATTGTCTGGGTGTGATTCAGCCAAAGGAAGCACGAGAATATTATCAACACTGGGCGGTAAAACTGGGAAGAACCTCATCCCAGATAGAGGAACTCATCAAGACAAAAGAAAACGTAGTCAGCATCAAGTTAGAGGGAACTAGTTCAGCCAATTATTGTCTGGAGCCGGATGCCGAGAGACTGGAGGTTATTGATGATGAATTTGGGTTTGAGGATGTCCAATTACTGATTTACTTTGATAATTTCATGTGGAGCCGGGAAAGAATCCAGCGCCTATTTGGGTTCCAGTCAAAACTCGAAATCTACCTACCAGTAAAAGAAAGAGTCTACGGCTACTACCACCTTCCAGTGCTATATGGGGATAATATAGTAGCCCGGATCGAGCCAAAGATGGACCGCAGCGAAAACAAGCTAATAATTAGAGGATACTGGACCGAGCCGGGATTCACTGAGACAGAAGACTACCGCGATAAACTGTGTAAAAACTTGGAAGACTTTGCAGCCTTCCATGGTACAAAGACAATAGAGTGGTTAGACTAGGGTATCGGGTTTCTTCATGAGCCTTGTCTTTAACTTGGGCTCACCCTTGATGCTCAACACGAAATCGTATGCAGCCTCGGCGTTCTCGTTTGGCCCCTCAAGCAGATAGACCTTGCAGCCCTCTCCACCATCGATACCTCCTCCAGCAACAGGGATAGCCTCCACACCGAACAATAGCTTGAATGCCTCCATCTCGGTGATAACCTGCCCATGAATAACCATGATACCACAGGGCCAACCCATCGCCTTATCGAGAGCATTGGCACCCATCCTCATAGCTGCATCAGTCAGGCTAATGGGGACGAGCTTCTCCAACCCAGCGGGAATAATACACTGGATACCATTCCTCACAATATATCCCCATGCTGTGCCTATGGTTCCGCCACCGGGACCATGAAGCAGTATCCCAGCTGCGCCAAAAGGATCAACAGCATTTACACCCTTGATGAATACATCATCTGGACCCATCTTTGCTAGATAGGGAACAAGCTCTGGTGTAGTGCACTCCGTTAATTCGCCCTGAACAAACACATAGTGTTTGAATCTTCCATCGGCGGTAGTGATGCCTCCACCCTCATTGGTTACTACTCCGGCTGTAAACATGCCTTTATCAGGAATCTCTTTCCCCATTAACTCCTCAGCTACATAGGCGTCCGTGGTGCTAGTCGCAATAATGACTGTGCCATTCTTGTAAGCGTATTGTACGTTCTCCATAAACGCAACAGCTTTTGCGATGAGTCTCTTGCCTTCTGCTGGAGTCAGTGTCAACTGTACTTTCATTCATTTCCCTCAGTGTTATTGAGATGTGACTGGTGCTCTTTTAAAAAGGTAGCTCCCATACCTCAGAACCCTATTTTCCCTAAGACTTGGTAAGGTAGTAGAGTATTATTGCGCTTTTAGGGGATTGGAGAAAATACCTGAAAATTAACAACTGACCCATAGCGAAAAAACAGGTTTTTACATAGAAGTGAAATATGACTGTTTTACTCAGCAGCACCCTCACTTAATGCCTCAGCGAATATCTCCCCAAAATCAGTGAGAGAAATCACCTTCATCTTACTACCCTTCTCAGCATCAACGAGCCCCTTCATCTCAAGACGGGAAACAATCCTGCTAAACCGGTTACGCAGAGTACTATTAGCAGCCTTGTAGCCGAACCACCTGATAATATCGCTAATACTCTCTGCCTCACCACCATTATCTCTAAGAAGCACTAGTAGCTTCTTCTCGCGCTCCCACTCCTTCTCCTCATGCTTACTGCTGGGCTCAAGCCTGTACCCAGGAAGCTTCAACTCAGTGGGGTCTCGGCTCTCTTGCTCCCTGTTGCGCTCAAACCATTCCTCAAACTCCGGGTCTCCTGGTTTACCTTGGACATACCACGCAGGCTCTTTGGAGGGAACACTGTAGACCCGTGCGTTCCTAAACATCAACGCGGTGGTCAATGCTATTCCCATAGTGAGGTTAGTTGTACTGGTGATGTCTATTAGCACATCCTCACCAAGGTCTCTTGCTTGATGCAATATCCTGTAGATGGTACGGAATGCGCTTCGCTGCTCCATTGGGTTATAGGGCACCATGATTGGGTCGAGTATCTCTAGTTTTGCCCTGAGTTCCTCTGCGTTTGTCTTGCTCATGTAGCTGAAGACTTGGGGGCTATCGTCTTCTCGGGGTTCGCTGTATAGCAGGTAGAGTTTGGTTATTCCGTGTATCTTGCTCCAGTATCGTATACCGTCGAATGCTCTGCGGTAATGTGTTCCAACGAGACAGATGATTATAGTCATAGAGTTACACCGAATAATTCAGGTTTCTTCGAATAATGTAGAACACACAGGATATATAAAATCTCGCGAAACCATTCCCCAGTTATACAATGATTCAGCTATTATGTGACAATCACGCTAATGTTGATTTTATCGTGATTATTCACCCCTACCCATCTTATGGGTATTATGGAGGGGATAGTCACGGTAATATACGACGATTCACGTATCTTACAAACTAGGATTAGTGTGCACTATATATTTGACACACTAGAGGTTGCGTAAAATGAAGATTACAGTGTATTCCCTGCCCGACTGCCCAAAATGCGAAAAATTGAAAGAGTATTTGAAATCGCAGAATATTGAGTTCGAGGCAGACTGGTTTGATACGGAAAACCAGACGGATTTTGTTATGATGAACATGTTTGGAAATCCACCGATTCTTACTCTTGGGGAAAAGGAAGCGGTGAAGCCCTCTGAGGAGCTGTTCGAGGGAGAGACGTTAATTGAAGGAAGAGTTAGGGAGATGTTGAAGCTTGGCTAAGCATAGAGATTTACCACAGTATCAGAGTAGGATAGATGAATTTTTCACAGACAGCCTATTTATGGGGATGCCCATGGTCCACACCACAGACGGATATCTAGTACCATGGGACAAAGGCCGCATAGTAGATATGTTGGCAAAAGAGACAACGCTTGCAGAGAAGATGTTCGATATCCCAGCCATAAGCGAGTTGTCTGCTGAAAAGATCGCTGACGAGGTTGAGAGAAGATTCAGGCTCACAAAGCCTAGATTCGTATCAGGTCCAATGATCAGAGAGGTAACAAACAACCTGCTCCTCGAGTGGAGCCACGAGGTACCAGAGTTCGGTATCTACAGGAACCTACTGTCAAGGGTAGGTGCACCAGTATATGATGCCTATCAGATCGATACAGGTGGTGGCTTCGAGAGCAAGGAGAACGCTAATCTCCAGCCAAACCCTGAGACGGTTCACAAGAAGAAAGCTGACAGGCTGAGCAAAGAACAATATCTCTTACTGATGGACCCGAAGCTGGCTACAGCCCACACAAAGGGAGACATTCACATTCACACATTGGAGTACTTTGGTACACGCCCCTTCTGTCAAGACTGGGACCTCAGATACTTCCTCTACTATGGACTGGTGCCAGATGGTCTAGGATTCCGAAGCAGCGTAGCTGGTCCAGCCAAGCAGCCTGAAGTAGCTATACTCCACAGCGTCAAGGTCTTGGCAGCGGGACAGACCAACTTTAGTGGCGGACAGGGCTTCATGTACTATACATTGTTCCTTGCGCCATTCTTACGTGGACTACCTTATAAGAAGGTCAAGCAGCTCGCGCAGATGATGTTCTATGAGCTAACCCAGACCTATGTTACCCGTGGAGGACAACTAGTATTCAGTAACATCCAGCTACCAATGGGTGTCCCAGACATCTGGAAGGATGTGCCTGCGGTAAAACATGGACAGGTTGGTCCAGAGACCTATGGTGATTACGAGGATGAGGTGCAGATGTTCTTCAGAGCTATCAACGAGGTTGCCCTTGAGGGAGACTACTGGGGAAAACCATTCAACTTCCCAAAGAACGAGAACTATGTCTCACCCGAGTTCTTCAAACCAGAATACGACGACCTCTGGCTACTAGTCCACGAGGCGGTATCCAAATTTGGGGCACCATATTTCGACAACATGCTACCAGCCTACAGGGGCTACGGAAATGGTATCAGCTGTTACCAGTGCTGCGCATACCAGTTCGCAAACACCCCTGAGACTGATGAGCACTTCAATGAGAAGCTCTGGTTCCAAGACGGCATGCACTTCAGCATGGGCGGTTGGCAAGTGGTAAGCCTCAACATGCCAAGACTGGCATACCAAGCAAACGGCGACTATGACAAGCTACTAGCATTAGCCAAGGAGAACATGAGACTATCCATGGGCGTATTCCAAGCGAAACGCAGATGGATGGACAAGGCAATTGGAAGCAACATGGTTCCATTCGCAACCCAGACCCCAAAAGACCCAAGAACAGGGAAGAAAGGCCCACCAGCGGTAGACTTCAATGAACTGGTAAATGTCATTGGCGTGGTGGGAGTCAATGAGATGGTCCAATACTTTACTGGCAACCAGCTTCACGAGTCAGACGATGCGGTACGTATGGCAGTAAGACTCTTGCTAGATATGGAAAAGTTCAGGAAAGGCTTGGAGATTAGGAGCGGGCGCAAGGTAATGTTAGCAAGGACCCCAGCAGAGTCCACAGCACAAACATTCGCAGTAGCTGACCTTGTGAGTCCTGAGTATAAGCAGATGGCACGCAAGATGGTGAAGGGAGACACCACAACCATCAATAGCCTGGTGAAGAAACGCGACGCCCCAGTCTATTATAGCAATGGTACTCACGCGTATGTCGGCGCCAAGATACCACTGGGCAAGAAGATCGACATCGAGCACAAGTTCTTCCCCATACTGAGCGGTGGAAACATATTCCACGCATGGGTGGGAGAGAGCAGTAGCGACCCAGAGGCACTATACAAGCTGACCCAGCGTATCTGTCGTAACAGCCAGATAGGTTACTTCAGCTATACCAAGGACCTGACTGTGTGCAGCCAATGTCAGAGCACTGTGGCTGGAATGCTGAATAATTGCCCGAACTGTGGCAGCACCAATGTGCGCCACTGGAGCAGGATCACCGGCTACTATACAGATGTAACCGGATGGAACGAGGGCAAGCGCCAAGAGCTAATGGACAGATACAGGGTAACTGTCTAAGGCACCTATTTTTATCCAATTAATCCCTTTTCTTCGCATGGAATTCACCATTATTGGCTGTGTTAAATCTCCGGTTACTGAACCAGTGGATATGAACTGGGGCGAAGTGGTATCTGAGATAGTTTTCAAGCCTGAATATGCACCTGGGCTTCTAGGACTAGAAGGCTTCAGCCACCTCATGGTTCTCACATTCTTACATGAGGCAGAGTATATCTCCGAGAAGCATCTCAGGCGTCACCCACAAGAGAGACAGGATATGCCTTTGCTCGGTATTTTCGCTCAGCGTGCACGCCATCGCCCCAATAGGATTGGGGTTTCAACTGTTGAGATTGTTGGAGTTACTGATAATTGTGTGAGGGTACGTGCACTGGATGCGATTGATGGTACACCGGTTATCGACATCAAGCCATACGTACCAGTCTATGATAGGAAAGATGCCACCGTCCCAGAGTGGATGGATGAGATGATGAAAGACTACTTCTAAGGTACGGGAAACTGTTAAGCACCCAGAGTCAGATACATCCCCATGTCAATTATTGGAAAACCAGTCGAGGAAGTGCCTACACCAGCACTACTACTCGACCTAGATAAATTTCAGTGGAATATAGATAAGATGTTCAAGTTTGCCCGAGAAGCGAAGGTAAATGTCAGACCCCACGCTAAGACCTTCAAGGCAGCTGCAATCTGCAATAAATTAATTGAGGCTGGAGCCTGCGGGATTATGACTCAGAAGCTCAGCGAAGCAGAGGTATTGCTGAGCAGCGGTATCCTGTATGGGGACAAAAACATTCTGATCAGCCAAGAGATCGCAGACCCAGAGAAATTAGAGAGACTTGTGGGAATGACTGTCGCGATGGGTGAAAGCAAGGTGCTTACAAGCCTAGACAATTTGCAGGAGGCAGAGATGATTAGTAGAATCGCTGAACGCTGGGGAGTCAAGCAGGATGTGATTATTGAGGTTACTCATGGAAGATGTGGCGTCAAACCGGGAATAGACGCTGTGAAGATGGCTCAAAGAATAGTCAAGTTACCGGGACTACATTTCAGGGGTATATATGGATACGAGAACCCTGTTCCAAGGGAGACAGCGCTCGAGCGTGACAAGCAGACGGTTGATACTGCTGAGGCTATCAGGGCTGCGGATATAGATGTGGAGATCGTGTCAGCGGGTAGCACTGCAACATATGAGGTAACAGGTACTTATCCCGGTATAACTGAGATTGAGCCAGGTAGCTTTGTTTTTGGTGCAGGTAAAGAAGGCAGTGGATATGACTGGAGGTCTATTAATGATGTCTACTTCAAGAGCAGTCTAACAGTACTCACTCAAATTATCAGTGATAACTTCGAGAACCGAGTGGTCACCGATGCAGGAGCCAAGGTAATGTCAGGAGGTCATGCAGGAGTTGAACCAATAGTACTTGTTCAAGCCGATGGAGAATATCTAGAGTTTGAAAGAGTAGGACTCAGCGAGGAACACGGTACAATATTCTTCAAAGAAGGAGACCCTAACAGAAAGAAGCTCAGATGGGGACAAAAAATAGAGTTCACACCAAACCACTGCTGCACTACCGTCAACCAGCATGATGAGATCGTAGTGGTTAAAGACGAGCAGGTATGCGGTGTTTGGCCAGTAACAGCCCGCGGAAAATACCAGTAAACTCTTCTTTTACTCCAAATTATTTTAAATGTCAACTGACAGAGGTTTACTTGAGTTGCGTTGACGTTTCGTGTCGGATACCTGACACCCAGAGAATCAAATATCTGGGGCTTAAGAAGACAAAACCTCACACAATCAGACATAGGACGCGAACTCGGCGTAAGCAGACAAGCAGTCCATAAAGCATACCAGATCATAGATCATAAACTTGAACAAGCGTTCTTGGAAGCAGCAGAAACCAACAACTTAGAGGTAGAAACAGTAAATGTGGTAGAAGGTGTGATGATAGCGCACAGCCCAGCACATGATATCCCGGTAATTGTTAGCATTAGCAAGGTGAATGGATTAAAAGTATGGTATCTATATGAGGGAAACTGTGAGAACTGCCATCTAGAGGCATCATGCAGAAACATGCTGGAAGCCGAGGCTCTTGAGAGAGGAATTCGTCTTCAATCATTGGATAAATGGATTCCACCGACGCAACTCGCCATGGAAATCTTTGGGAGATATTTGAATGATTGAGAACGCGTGTCCATTTGCACCGGGGGAGGTCAAGCCTGAATCTATCAAAGGTCTGAAAAACCAATCCAGTTTGCTTAAACACGTTTTGAATAAGAAAACACTCGTCTTGATAGGTAGCCTGATTGCGTTGATCATATTGTACAGTCGTAGTTATTCTTCATTTAACTGGGATGGAAGCCGAGTGCTATTCCAAGACTGGTACATTGTTAAGATGAGCTTCTATACTTACTTGTCGGGCATGATTACATATTATTTCAAGGAGTATAGACAGAAGAATAGTTGAGATACAAATCAATATTAGGTCTCAACGCTTCAGAAATTGCATGAAAATACTTGAGACTGCAACCAAACGTAGAACAGCTAGAAAATTTAAAACCAATCCCGTAAATGAGGAGGATATTCATTATATTCTAGAGACTGCAGTACAGGCGCCCAGTGGGAGCAATATGCAGCCGTGGAGATTCATAATAGTCTCGGACCCTGACCAGAAAATGAGGATCAGGGAGGCAGCGGAAAAAGGGGAGCACGAATTCTATGAATCTATCAGTGATGAACGTAAGAAATGGTACAAGGCAAAGGGACTGAGCCCTGCCAAACCAATGTTGACTCAGGCACCAATACTGATTATCGTCCTCGGGGATACCACGGCTCCCAATTATAAGCCAAGCGTCTGGGTAAGTATAGCATACGCTATTCTCGCTGCAGAGGAAAGAGGACTGGGTACTGTTTCTTATACGCCATCTGATCCGTGTCTGGTGACAGCGGCCGTTGGGGCTCCTGATGGGTTTATTGTTGAATCTATACTGCCCCTTGGCTATTCTGGTGATACCAAGCCCAAAGAGGATAGAAAGAGTGTCATTGAGGTATCTTTTAGGGATAAGTGGGGAACAAGTCTCAGTTAGGGTCTTAGAGAAGGTTTATAAGCCAATATCACATTCGATATCGAAATCGATATCATATTCGATATTGGACTGATCATATTGAGACATCACGTGCATAGAAAACGAAGAATTGGAATACCACGAGGCATGCTACGCCATATCTCACTAATCTTGCTAAAAGAAAGACCCATGTCAGGAAGTGAGATCACAGAAGAGATCGAAACCTATATGGACTGGAAGCCGAGCCCCGGTAGCATATACCCACTACTAAGTAACCTACAAGAAGAGGACCTGATCGAGCCAAGCGAAGACAGCGATCCAGCACTCAAACGTTTCTCCTTAACAGGAAATGGAGAAAAAGAGATAGAGCTCCACAGATACCACGATCAAGAGATTAGAAACAGAAGCAAGAACATTAGGAAGCTCTATTGGAGGCTCCTTAGAGGTATGCCAGAGGAAATCCACGATAGCTACACGGAACTCCAAGATCAGGTCGAGGAAACCTATGACAAGATAACCGATTTGGAACGATTCAAGGAGATCCTCGAAAACACAACAAATGAACTGAAGAAACTGGAGAAGAAAGATAATGAGTGACCTAAGACGCGTACTGAGCTATGCTAAACCATATAGAAAAGAGATAATCTCAGCAATGGTCCTGCTGGGGCTGGTAGTCGCAGCGGACCTAAGTATACCAAGACTAGTGCAAGTGATCATTGATGAGGGTGTATCAAATAACGACATGACCAAGATAATCAACACTAGCCTACTCATGATAGGCGCCAGCATAATGAGCGCCCTTTTCATGGTGGGCAACACAATAACTTCAGTCCGAGCAGGCAGAAATTATGAGGCTGATCTGCGAGAGGCTGTATTCAAGAAGGTTCAGACCCTCAGCTACGGAAACCTAGACGATTTCAGCGTAGGACAGCTACTTACCAGGATGACCAGCGATATCAACCAGCTCCAGATGGTGATAATAATGGCACTCAGGATGTTCACAAGGGCGCCACTGATGTTCGTGGGGAGTATCAGCATCATGTACGCCACAAACGTCCAGTTAGCCAACGTGATGATAGCGCTCTTACCAGTAACACTAATACTGGTAACGGTATTTGTAAGAAAAATCCAGCCCCTCTTCACGAGGGTACAGGAGAAACTGGAGAACCTGAATCAAGTGATGCAGGAGAATCTCTCAGGTATCAGAGTTGTCAAGGCGTTTGTCAGGAGAGAGCATGAGAGTGAGCGGTTCGAAGGGGCTAACACTGAGCTTTATGAGACTCAACTCCGGTTCACTCAATTGATCAGCATATTCTTCCCAATTATCATGGCATTGATGAACCTCGGCACAGTAGCAATCATCTACTATGGAGGACTCCAAGTCTTCGCAGGGGTAACGAGCATCGGTCAGATCATGGCCTTCATCAACTACCTGTTCAGCACTATGTTCCCGGTAATGATGCTGGCTATGATGGCTGGACAGATCTCAGCAGCAAGCGCATCAGCGAAAAGAGTAATGGAGGTACTCGATACAGAGCCTGAGATACAAGAAAATATGGACCCTATTCAGCTAGGTGATATCGAGGGAAGGGTAATCTTCGAGGATGTGACCTTTAGCTATAGGGATGATGGTGGTGACCCTGTTCTCACGGATATCAGCTTCATTGCTGAGCCTGGTGAGAATGTCGCCATTCTTGGATCAACTGGTTCAGGTAAATCAAGCCTCATCAATCTCATCCCAAGGTTCTACGATGTAAACAAGGGCAAGATCACCATCGATGGACAAGATGTAAAAGACCTAACCATGCAGAGCCTACGATCCAATATAGGTATCAGCCTACAGGACGTAGTGCTTTTCAGCGGCACCATCCGTGAAAACATAAAGTATGGTAGGCCAGATGCATCAGAGGAAGAAGTTTTAACAGCAGCAAAGGCTGCACAGGCTCACGAGTTCATCACAGGCTTCCCAGATGGCTATGATACGGTCGTTGGCCAACGGGGGGTCAACCTGAGCGGTGGACAGAAACAGAGGATTGCCATAGCGAGGGCGCTACTTGTCAAGCCCAAGATACTGATACTTGATGATAGCACAAGCGCCGTTGATGTGGAGACCGAGACCAAGATCGAGGAAGCGCTTGAGAAGCTAATGGATGATACTACAAGCTTCATCATCGCCCAACGGATCAGCACGGTTCTCAACGCCGACAAGATACTTGTCTTGGAAGCAGGTAAGATCGTGGCGGAGGGCAATCACGCTCAACTCATGGACACTAGCCCCATCTATCAGGAGATATATGAAAGCCAGCTCGGTGATGGAGGTGCCACTCAATGAGTAGATCAAACCAGAATGGAAAAGACGAGCCACAGCAGGCACCCAGAATGGGACGCCGTGGACATGGTCCCGGTGGGATGGGGGGCGTAGAGAAAGCCAAGGATGCGAGAGGCACCCTTAGAAGACTCTTAAGCTATCTTGGCGAGTACAAGGTAACTCTTCTAATTGTATCGTTACTGACGATAGGGTCAACCCTGCTGAGTTTGGCAGGACCATACCTTCAGGGGGTCGCTATTGACCAGTTTATTTCAACAGGTGATAGGGATGGACTCATACGGATAATCACACTCCTTGCAGGCACATACCTCGCCGGTACGCTGGCTTCCATGGGGGCTGGATGGGTCATGGCATCCATCAGCCAGAAGAGCCTCATGAAGATGAGGAAGGAACTCTTCGAGCACATGCAGACACTGAGCCTGAGCTACTTTGATAAGAGCCCAGCAGGAGACCTCATGAGTAGGCTAACAAACGATATTGACGCGATAGCGGCTGCACTTGCGCAGAACGTTACCCAGCTAATCCGGAATGGTTTAACACTTATTGGGATACTGATAATGATGTTTAGCCTAAACATGTGGCTAGCCCTAGCAAGCCTGATAGTTTTCCCAATTATGATCATACTAACAGCGCTTGTTGGAGGTAAGACGAGGGACAGCTTCAGGGCTCTCCAGAAAAACATGGGAACTTTGAACAGCACCATGCAGGAAACCCTCTCAGGGCAACGAGTGGTAATCGCCTTTGACCAGCAAGAGTCTGTGAACCGCAAATTCACAAAGGTCAACACAGATGTTAAGGAACTTGGAATCAAGGCTATGACCTACGCGATGTTGGTCCCGCCTCTGATGGGTATACTTAGCAACATAAATATCGCGATAGTCGCTGGTGTCGGCAGCTATATGGCTATCAACGGAATGGCTACTGTGGGTGTCATCGCAACATTCATCAGTTACAGCAGGAGGTTTGCAGACCCATTACGGCACTTCGCGAACCTGTACAACAGTATCCAGAGTGCTCTCGCTGGCGCTGAGAGGATATTTGAGGTAATTGATACTGAGCCTGAATTGGTTGACGCGGAGGATGCCATCGGAGTCTGGGACTTGGAGGGAAAAGTCGTCTTCAATAACGTGGACTTTGGTTATGTGGAGGATGTTCCAGTACTAAAGAACATCTCGCTTGAGGCTGAACCCGGTCAAACCATCGCCCTCGTTGGACCAACAGGCGCAGGTAAAACCACCATGGTTAACGTGTTGACAAGGTTCTATGATATCCAGAGCGGCAGCATCACCATCGACGGTATGAACATCAAGCAGATAAAGAAGGACGACCTGAGGAAGCAGCTAGGTATAGTGCTTCAGGACGTTTTCCTGTTTAGCGGTTCCGTGATGGAGAATATTAGATACGGGAACCTTGAGGCAACAGACGAGGACTGTATCGCAGCTGCAAAGCTTGCCAACGCGGACCAATTTATCAGGAGACTCCCCCAAGGCTACGAGACCAACCTATCTGAAAGGGCAGCAAACATAAGCCAAGGACAAAGGCAGCTGCTGAGCATAGCTAGGGTTATTGTGGCTGATCCTGCGATACTGATACTGGACGAGGCGACAAGCAGCGTAGACACGAGGACCGAGATCCACATACAAGAAGCGCTGCTCAATCTAATGGAGGGAAGGACCGCTTTTGTCATCGCTCACAGGCTAAGCACTATCAGGAAAGCGGACAAGGTGCTGGTAATCAGGGATGGCGAGATCATCGAGCGAGGAAACCATGAAGAGTTGCTTGAAGCCAAAGGCTTCTACTTCAATCTCTACATGAGCCAGTTCAAGGGCACAAAGGATGTTGAGTTCGAGTACATCAAACCCGTGGAGCGGGTTGAGCCCAAGAGGAAACCCATGGGGATGATGGGAGGCGGTAGGGGGATGGATATGATGGGCGGTGGAGGAATGCATAGAGGCATGAAACCATCACCAGCAATGATCCAAGAAAGAATCAAGCAACTAGCCCAGACTTTCAAAGAACAAGGAGCCGTATCCCCGGAGACAGCCAAGACACCAGACGAGCTTGGACTACCACCCATGTTCGAGATGATGATGCAGAAGCCCACACAGATGAACCAGTCGGGTGCATTCATCGAGAAAGAGGGAAAGTACTACCTCATAGAGGAAAAACTACCAAAATAATCCCGGGGTATTAATCCACTATTTTTCTTTGACTTAGACATGTGGTAGAGAACTTGGCCCTGAGACCTTGATAATACAAGCAAGGAGTCGAGTTTGTTATTTACCTGTAAGCATTGAGGAGAGCCATGGAGTTGAACGGCACAATCACTTTCTTCTATTACAAGAACTTGGCTCAAGCAACAGAATTCTATGATGAGGTTCTGGTTTTCGAGAGGGTAATTGATGTGGAATTTGCCAAGGTATTCAGAGTGCATGAGGGTTCTCATGTGGGTCTCGTGGATGGTAATGTTGGTTATCTGAAGTACATGGAGTCCAAGCCGGTGATGCTTAGCTGGTTCAGCGACGATATAGAGGGATGGCACAAGCGCCTCAAAGAGAAGGGGGTCGAGATAGAGCAGCCGCCAGAGAAACAAGGCTATCTTGAGATGAAGACCATGTTATTCAGGGACCCCGAGGGGTATCTCTTGGAGATTCTCCAGTGGATCAAGAAGCCATATGGGGGCTAATAGTTCAATTTTTATCCCTACATTGACATGAGAAGTTGATTGTTATGAAAAGTATTGAGGGAATGATTACATTCACCTATTATAATGACATTGAGAAGGCAGCAGAATTCTACAGGGAGACACTGGGTTTTACTGAGGTCATGAACCGGGAATGGGTCAAGATATTCAAAGTGGGGAAAGACAGCCACATCGGTTTGGTCAACGCGGAGAAAGGCTACTTGAAGCCACAAGCGGAGAAACCCGTTATGTTAAGTGTATTCGTTGAAGATGTGGATGCATGGTACAAGATGCTTGAGGAGAAAGGAGTAAAGACTAATCATCCACCTCAGAAAGGCTCAGACATAGACATGAGGGGGTTCCTAACATGGGACCCTGAAGGTTATGTGATAGAGTTCCTGACCTTTGACACCAAGCCATACGGGGAATAGATTACTCGGCTAACTGGAGTCTCCCAGTTGAGGCGGGTTTCCAGCCCTCAAGCTCCTTGGATAGCGCCCAGTAGTAGGTGGGTCTGTACAGGAATATCCATGGGGCGTCGTCTCTTATTTGCTGGAATATCTGCTGGTAGATTGCCTCACGTTTCTTATCATCAAAGGTTTTCTGAGCCAGATCAATCATCTCATCGACCTCAAGGTTACTGTAACCCTCCCACCATGGACCTTTATGACCAGAGTGGATCTTTTCTCTTAGAACTCTAAAGGTGCTTAATGGACTGGAGTCGAAGCAGCAGAGATCATGGATGTTTTTATCCCGGACCATCTCAGCGTATGCAGGTCTATCACTGTAACTCACAAGCTCAACATCTATACCAATCTTTGCGTAGTCTTCCCGCATCCTCTCACCCAGCATTGTTGCCTCATCAGGCATCTTTGTAGGGATATCAATAGTAAGCTTCAAACCATCAGTATAGCCTGCTTCACCGAGTAACGCCTTTGCGCGATCTGGGTTATAGGGATAGGGATTGGTCTCTGGATTGTGTCCAAAATGATGTGGGGTCAGGTATCCATTCAGCCTCGTTGCCGCCCCAAGCTTGACTCGTTTGACTACTTCATCGATGTTAAGCCCATAGTTGAGAGCTTGTCTGATGCGTGTATCCTTGCATGGGCCTTTGAAAGCGTTCATCATGAAAATTATACATAGACTGGTCTTCAAGAACTCTGTGAAGGTTCTACTGGACCCCTCATGCATCTTTGTGCTTTCATAATCGATTACGGCTCCGATGTTTGCTTCCCGCTCCAATACCATCTCTGAACGAGTCATCGAATCAGGAACCTCGATGAAAGTAACCTCCTCAGCAAAAGCATTCTTGCCCCAGTGAGCCCGGTTCTTTTCCAAGACGACCTCGTCGCGTTTCTTGGAACCCACCTGATATGGACCTGTACCAATGTACTCATCAGGTAGCCTGTCAAGTTCATCCCTTGGAGACATGGGCATCTCCGATACCAAGTCCAATAGGTCTGCCATGGGTTCTCGGGTTATGATCTTCACTGTGTCATCTCTTGGGGTCTCAAAGATAGCTTCCCCAATGTAGCTGGCGTATACTCCTTGAGTCCCATAGGACCCTCCTAAAGCAGGGTCTACTATTCTTTTCAGGTTAGCTACAACGTCTCTTGCCGAGAAACTATCCCCGTTATGGAATGTTACGCCTTCTCTTATCTTGAAGAGCCATGTCAATCCGTCTGGTTGGACTGACCAGCTTCTCGCCAAAGCTGGATAATATTGTCCCGGTCCACCAAGGGCTACTAATGGCTCGTAGATGGATTCTATCAATGTGTTTCTGTTTAAAGAGTCGCTGCAGATATGTGGGTCACCAATGCTTACGCTGCTCTGAGCAACCCTGATGTAATCAAGCTCCATACAAATAGAGTGAAGGAACCATAGATAGGCTTGTCGCTACTCAAAATCCCTTAAATCCGCTGGCGCTTCTTGCTCAGATACCTCAGATAGGCTTCGCCCAGTCTTGGACGAGTTTGGACGCTCAGCAGTAATATCACTTCCAAACATCGCGTACTCATCCTTCATCTTGAAAAAGAGCCACTGGGGGCGCTTACCTCCCCGCTTGGTTCTGATTAAAGCGAATTTCCCAACCAGCTTGGAGCCAATCATCTGTATTGTGGCATGCCCTTCCTTGAGGTTTTCAGCGAAGGAAGCATCCTCGCCCTTGGTATTCTGGAAAGTTCCGGAGTCCCAAACCAGTACAGTACCAGCCCCATAATGACCCTTAGGTATTACACCTTCAAAATCCGCATAAGCCATGGGGTGATCCTCCGTTGGTACGGCTAAACGTCTGACCTTGGGGTCCATGGATGGTCCCTTTGGGACCGCCCATGACTTCAATACCCCTTCAGACTCCAATCTTAGATCATAGTGAAGGTTTCGCGCATCATGTTTCTGGATAACAAAAATAGGCACCGAGCTTTGTTCACCTACTTTTCCAGTGGGCTCTGGGGTTTCTGAGAAATCCCGTTTCTTCTTGTAATCCTCAAGCGGTTCTTTACTATTCACACTATGAATACAAATAACACTAGATATATGGTTTAATAATAAAAGAAAAAAATTCGTTTATGCTTCAGCCATCTTCTTGCCAACCTTGCTGGCAAGACCCTTGGCCTGTGCATCTGCTTTTGCAATCAATAACTCGATGGTCTGAGCGGTTGGCCACTCTGCCTCCACAGCGACTGAGCGTGCCTGCTGCACTGCCTTCGCTATGATACTTGGCAGAGTCTCTGGAGTCACATAGGCTGCCTCAACGGCTACCTTGAATGCTCCACCAACTGCCTGCTCGAGCTGAGTTCTATACTCGTCTAGATCTAGGACCAAGTTCTCACCTAGGAGTACATCGCCCTTCTCATAGACTGCCTTGATGCTTAGTCCCATCTCGGCTGCTCTTACATTCATACGCTGTAGGAGGTCAGCGAGATCTTCGCTGATGGCTTCTCCTTTCTTGCATACTGTTGTGTCCTGAGCTACCCAGATGTTACCGCTCTCAATTCTGGTTCTTACGCCAAGAACTCCAAACTTCCCGATTAGGGGTCCGGGGCTCAAACCGGTGTTACCGGCGCTCATGACGATATCGTTCATCGCGATATCCCCTGGCTTGGCGAAAACCTTGACCTTGTTGGCGTCTAGCTCCATGGCTATCTTGAAGGGATTGCCATTGGTGAACAGGAACACGTTTGGTCCACTGACGGTGTCAATGAATTCCTGTGTTCCCTCTTTACCGGCTTCCTCCATGCTGATACGCATCAAGGTATTCTTGATTACCTTGAACTTGTGGCGTCCACGGAGCTGCTTCCTCATATCCTGCAGCATTGCGCTGGATACTTTGTTGAGGTCTGCGGCTGCGATTATCTCATATTGATTTATTAGCTCGACTGTTTCATGAACGGTCTCATATTTCTCGGATGGAATGTGGCTACTCATGGTCATCACCTAAACGATCTTGATACTATCGCCCATGGTCAGCTTCAGGTACATCGATTTGATGTTCGCAAAGCCTCTCTTCGTTGCAGCGGTCAGGTTTCTAACTACTGTATCGATATTCTGGGCGACGTCCTCGTCGCTCATTCCCTCCTTTCCTACTATGCAGTGGACAAATGCTTTGTCCCTGCTCCTGAGTACAATTGTTCGGCGCTCGCGTTCCAATATATTGTCTATGGGTGCCTGTGGCGGTACAGGGGTGGGCATCTTACCCCTGGGTCCCAAAATTGGTCCTGCAACGCGACCTACTGTTGGCATCATCGGTGCCTCAGCGACGAACGAGTCATATGGCGCAAGCTTTTTCTTAGCTGCTTTTTTGTCCGTCGCAAGCTGATCAAGTTCTGCGGGCTCTACTACTTCGTCCGCTCCTGCCCTCCTTGCTCTCAGCGCTAGGTCGCCCGAGGCGAATACGAGTACCTTCCTGTTTCCGATACCGTTTGGTAGCTGGAAACGAATGTTAACTCGGTTATCAGGCCTGTTCATGTCGAGCTCCCTTAAGTTTATGGCAAGGTCAAAGCTCTGCTCAAACTTGCGTTCTGGCGATGCCTCTCTTGCTTTCTCGATTGCTTGTATAATTTGTTTTGTCGGGAGTGACATTTCGGGTTCCTCTCTTTCTCACATGGTATCTAATTTAAAGGTTTATTCAGCCTCGACTAGCTGAGAATCAAATTCTCCAGCCTTGATAGCTTCCTGAACCTCTTTTGCTGGTCTACCATCGACCGTTACACCGGCGCTCTGGCATGTCCCAAGGACTTCACGCACAGCAGTCTTCAATGAGGCTGCATAGATACCGGCCCTCTTCTTCTTGGCTACTCCTACCAGCTGTTCAAAGCTGAGGTCTGCCACGAAGTTGGAGTTAGGCTCTCCTGATCCCTTGTCCAAGCCTGCAGCTTGGCTGATCAGTGCGAATGTGGTTAGCATGCCGACCTTGACGCTGAACTCCCTGGTGTCTGTGTCAATGGTTACGTCTACTGGTACTGGTAGTCCATCGTATTCGGCTGTCTGTGCATTGATATCGTTGACGATTGCCATGATGTTTACACCCATTGGGCCAAGTGCTGGACCTATTGGTGGACCACCTGTGGCTTTTCCGCCGTTGACGATGAAGTTGAATGTCTTTTCTACCATTATTCTTCTATTCCTTTGAGTTCTCGGACATAGTCAGCGTGGACTGTGATAGGCAATGTGAAAGCAGCCTCAAGTATCTCGATGGTGACCTCCTCCTTGGCGGCCTCCACACGTACTACTCTTGCCTGCATTCCCTTGAAGGGCCCAGCGATTACCTCGACTAGGGTTCCTTCCTCTAAGCCTTCAACAACCGGCTTGGTTTCTATGTAATGGTCTACTTCGTCCGGACTGATGGTTCCCTGAACCCGTTCACGTGTATGTCTCATCCCTCTGATGAGTTCATCTACGATGTGTGGGGTCTGGGCTTCGATTATTATGTAACCCTTTAACTCAGCTGGAGCTAGTATAGCCTGGATTGGTGAGCTCTCGACCTTGGCTTTATCAGCCAACATTAAGGCTACTGTCCTTTCCTGACCATTCGTGACTTTTACCGCGTAAAGGGATGTTCGTATGTTTCTTTCGGACAATTAGACCACGCCCGATGCACCAAGCATTATCAAGCGCGTAGATATTAAGATTCCTAAAACGTGAAGGGAAAATATGGGTAAAACTGGGAAGACATATAAAACACCGCTATGGATTGTACTTGTCTGGTGAAAAACATGGGACTACTATCAACAATACTATCATTTGTAGCAACAGAACAGCATGACTTATCGGTACTCTTTTTCGAGTTTGAGGAAGTATTAGCGGTTGGAACTGGGTTCCTACTCATACTAATGTACTTGTTCTATGTGAAGTATCCTTACAATAAGGAAAATTAGATTATTTTTTCTAGCCGACTGGGCTTATTACTGCTGAGAGGAGTCGTATGATGTAGCCGATGGCTCCCATTAATCCTATCCCAGCAAATACAATCTTGATGCTCATCCAGTAAGTCTTCCAGTCTGGTCTACTGAGTGTTCTGAGTAACCTGTCTGCTGATTGGAAAAATTCGTTCAGACCCATTGTATTCACCCTATCGATACTGAAATCCTAGTTAAAGTTTACTAATCTGCGAGCAGCTTTTCCGCGAACCAGTCGGCGTTGAAGGGCTGGAGATCAGGGTATTCCTGCCCTACACCAACGTAGATGACTGGTTTTCCCGTTAGATATGAGACACTCAGACTGCTTCCACCCTTTGCATCGGCATCTACCTTGGTCAATATGGCGGCATCGAACCCAATGCGTTCATTAAAGGTCATTGCCTGCTCAGTTGCATCGTTTCCGATTAAACTGTCCAGTATCATTATGGTTAACTTGGGCTGCACCACTCTTTTGACCTTTTGAAGCTCATCCATCAGGTTACGGTTGGTCTGCATACGCCCAGCAGTATCAATCAAAACCACATCAATGTCCTGCGCCATAGCATGCTCGATGGCATCATAACCAACAGCCGCTGCGTCTGAACCATACTTGTGACGAATAACACGCACACCGAGACGCCTCCCATGCTCTTCCAGTTGTTCGATAGCACCTGCACGATAAGTATCTCCAGAGGCTAGGACGACGCTATACCCGTTTTTTTGGAGTAGATAAGTTATCTTTGCGATGGTAGTGGTCTTCCCTGTACCATTTATACCGACGAACATTATGCTGAAAGGCTCACCCTTCTTCTTGGACTCCGATACAAGGTTCAGTAAATCAATAGAATTATCCCCATTCATCACAGCCTCAAGAGACTCTTGAAGAGCAGTTCTCACCACGCCGCTCTTATCACCGAACCTCGGAGCCTCTGAGCCAACCAATCGCGCCTTAAGCTCCAAGCATACCTGTTCGGCGACCTCTACGCTTACATCGTTACCTATCAACTGGATTTGGAGATCCCATAGAAGGGGCTCAAGATCTTTCTCAGTGAACCCCGTGTTACTAATCTTGTTTACTATGCCTTTGAGCCCGTTTCTGAGTTTCTCGAACATTAGATGGATCCCTGAACCGCTTGCTGAATCTCAGCGGATAGTCTCTCCGCCATGCTTTGATGAGACTGAAGCTGCGCCATTATCTGGCCAAGCTGCTGCTCAAT